>Ga0126377_10000210_pt1 | contig 33938 bp, 31 predicted proteins | sample PanSoiMetPlot_22_FD_92647 | JGI IMG/M metagenome (GOLD analysis project Ga0126377, IMG submission 92647) | Tropical forest soil microbial communities from Panama - MetaG Plot_22 | ecosystem: Environmental > Terrestrial > Soil > Tropical forest > Bulk soil | place: Panama | collected 2016-02-17 | reverse complement strand
GGCCGAGGAGCTGGCGGTCCCGCCGGCGGCGTCGAGGTTGGCGCGCATCCGCTCCGGGAACACGTGCAGCCCGGTGACCAGCCCCGCCGCGCGCTCCAGGCCGTAGTCCAGCACGCAGCAGGCGTCGGGGAGCACGACCCGCTCCACCGACGAGTGGGAGATGTCGCGCTCGTGCCACAGCGCCACGTCCTCCAACCCGGCCGAGGCGTAGCCGCGCAGCAGCCGGGCGATCCCGGTGAGCCGCTCGGCGACGATCGGGTTGCGCTTGTGGGGCATGGCGGAGGAGCCCTTCTGGCCCGCCGCGAACGGCTCCTGGACCTCGCCGACCTCGGTCCGCTGCAGGTGGCGCAGCTCGACCGCGAGCCGCTCCAGGTCGCCACCGGCCACCGCGAGGGCGGCGAGCAGCTCGGCGTGCCGGTCGCGCGCGACCACCTGGGTGGGGGCCGGCTCGGGGGCGAGCCCGAGCTCGTCGAGGACCTCGGCCTCGACGGCGGCCGGGAGGTTGGAATAGGTGCCGACGGCACCGGAGAGCGTGCCCGTCGAGACCGCGGTCCGGGCCGCCCGCAGCCGCACCCGGTCGCGGTCGAAGGCGAACGCGTGGCCGGCGAGCTTGGCGCCGAAGGTGGTGGGCTCAGCGGCGATCCCGTGGGTGCGCCCCAGGCAGACGGTCCCGCGGTGCTCGAGCGCGCGCTCGCGCAGCGCCGTCACGAGGGCGTCCAGCCGGCGCAGCAACAGGTCGCAGGCCTGCCGGAGCGCGAGCGCCAGCGCCGTGTCCAACAGGTCGGAGGAGGTCATCCCGTAGTGGACGTGGCGGGCGGCGCCGCCGGGGATGCCCTCGCCCCAGGCGGTCAGGAACGCGATCACGTCATGGTGGAGCTGCCGGTCCAGCTCCCCCACCCGGTCCGCGGCCGGCGCGGGCGAGGACTCGATGGCGCGCAGGTCGGCGTCGGGGACCTGGCCGCGCCTGGCGCGTGCGCGGGTGACGGCGACCTCGACCTGGACGAAGCGGGCGAACCTGGCCCGCTCGCTCCAGACCTCGCCCATCTCGGGCAGGGTGTAGCGACCGATCACGAGCCGGACCTCCCGGGACGCTGCGAGCCGCGCCATCGTAGGGCACGGCTCGCGGTGCGCGGTCACCTCGCGGTCAGCAGGTCGCGGGATCCTCAGGTCGTGGGGTCCTCGCCGCTCCCGGCCGGTCGCCGCCGGGTCTGGCGCGCCGCCCGCCCCGGCAGGTTGCAGCCCCGGCGCTCGCGGGCGGCCTCTCCCCACGAGCACCGGGGCTGTCGCGCCGCATCGCGGGCGAGCAGGTGCTCCTGCCCGGCCGCGGCGCGGCATCGGGCGGTCAGTTGCTCTCGCTGCCGCCGTAGTAGTACTGGGGAGCCGGGTTGACGCAGGCGGGGGGCTGGTACGGGTCGCTCTCGGAGTCGCCCGAATCCGCCGCGGCGCGGCCGACGGGGCTGCAGCCCGCGCTGAGGAGCACCAGGACGAGCAGGGCGCCCAGCATCAGGGCGAAGCGGCGCAGCAACGCCGCCACCCCTGAGCGGGACCCTTCGGGCTGTGTGGTCGCGGTCGAACTCGAACCGCTCGTTTCGGGCATGGACATGGTGCTGGCGGTCACCTTCCTATGGTCTGGGGGCGCCGGGCAGCCGCCGGGGGTACGGGGGGATGGACTGCGCCGGTTGCTGCGGGGGATCAGCGCTGTGGCCGTCTGGAGGGCGACGTCCGGAGCGGGCAGCCCGGGGACGTGGGCGCCTCAGGCTCCGGACGTCGCCCTCTCGCCCATGGGCCATTGGGGGATTGGTCCATTGGCGAGACGGACGGTTCTCGAGCCGTCATTCCTTTACTGACTGAGCCGGTGCACCGCCACCTTTCGCGCGCCAAAGCCGGGGCTTTCGCGCGCGCAAACGACGATGATCCGAATCCTCAGGCCAAGGGACCGGGCACCCTTTGGAGTGGGACAGGTCTTCGACTTTGCGCGAAAGTCCTCGACGAGGGCCATGGGGGGATGAGCCTCGATCGTGAACGTTCCCAACTGCCGGATGACGCGCGAACCGTACGGCAGTCACGGTTCGTAGTCAAATCGTTGCCGAAGTGTGTCCGGGGACCCTGGTCGGAGCGCTCCGCTGGTGCCGCTGCGTGGGCCTCCAACGGCCCGCCCGGCGCTGCGGACGGCGCGTCACCGCAGGTCATCGAGGTGCTGGCGGCCGTCACTGACGCCGGCCGCCAGCCGACGCCGGTGCTCCGGAGCGACGCCTGCAACCCCGGCGAGCACAGACCCGTAGAATTACTGAGTCGATCGTGAACCGGATGCGGGAACCCTTGCTGATGTGACACCGGATGGCAGGTCGCGACGCATCATGGGTCAGGTCCGAACCATTTCTGACATTTGACTCAGGTAAGGATGGTCGTCTAGCCTGAACCCCAGCGGTCCCCGTTTCCCCTGCACATATACAGTTTGATCTGGGACCGCCGATCTTGGCGGAGAATTTGTCGGGTTCAGCGGTCCCCCCAATCACCGTTGCACCTGACCAGATTCGCGGCACAAGCGTTCCCCCCAACGCGCGTGTTCGCGGCGTCAGTCGTTCAGCAGCGTCGCAGGGTCCCCGTCAGGGCGTCGGGGTGCCGGAACGCATGATGTCGCCACCGGCGGCGTTGTCGGGCAAGGTCACGGCACCGGTCCTCGTGGTGCCCTCGACCCGAGATCATCAAAGGTCGTCACACGGATGGCAGTTGCGGATCTTCGGTGGGGCTCGCTCCCGGACGCGCTCATGGTGCTGGCGCGGCTGGTCGCGACGACCGCGGTGCTGGTGCTGATCGGCGGCATCATCTTCCTCGCGGCGGTCCGGCTGCCGAGCGACCTGAGCCGCCGCGGCCGCTGGCTCGACCACCGCGCGCACCGCTTCCTGTGGACGGCCTGGCTGGCCGCGCTGGCCGGCACGATCGGGACCATCCTGCTGTACACGCCCTCGGCGGCGAACCTGCCCGTCAGCGCCGTCGTGGACCCGCGCACCCTGCAGCTGACCATCCAGTCCCGCTACGGCCTGGCCGCGGGGCTGCGGCTCGCGTGCCTGCTGCTGATCGCCCCGATGCTCCTCGCCGGCTGGCCGTGGCCCAAGGGGCGGCGGCGGACCGCGGCGCACCGGCGGCCCGGCTGGCTGGTCGCCGCCGCGCTGCTGCTGACCGCCCCGCTCGGCGGGCACGCGGGCCGGGGGCCCGATCCGGTGTTCGGGGTCATGGTGGGCTGGCTCCACTTCGCCGCGGCGGCGACCTGGCTGGGCGGGCTGATCCTGCTGATCAGCTGCACCATGCGGCGGCTGCAGGTGCGGCTGCGCGACTACGTCCCGCAGTTCTCGGCGATCGCCACGATCTCGATGCTCGCCCTCATGATCACCGGGGTCGTGCAGAGCTGGCGGCAGCTCGGCAGCCTCGCCGCGCTCACCACCACCTCCTACGGGCAGTTCCTGATCGTCAAGTGCGTCGCGTTCGCGGCGCTGATGCTGATCGCGCTCCGCAGCCACAACCTCACCAAGCAGGCCGCCGAGGACCCCGTCATGGCGTGGCGCCGCGCCGGTCCGGGCGCGAAGTACACCGATCACGACACCAGGAACGCCAGGCGCCTGCGGCAGCTCGTGGTGGCGGAGGTGGTCGTCGCGGTGACGGTCCTCCTCGCCACCGAGCTGATGGCGCAGGTCGCCCCGGGCCGCGACGACCTGGCGCAACGGCAGCGCGACGCGGTCGTCCGCGAGCGGACGCCGCTGCAGGGCGTGCAGCTGCAGCAGCGGGCTCGCCAGCCCGCCGGCCTGCCGCCAGGGGACGCTGGCCAGCAGCAGCCCGCCGGCCAGCCGCCAGGGGACGCCGGCGGTTTCAGCGGGCCGGGCCAGTCGGTGGACGACCAGCCCCCCGCTGCCGGTGCGCCCGCCGATCCCGGCGCGGGTGGACCCGCCGACCCGAACCAGCCTGGTGGATGACGGCCTGGCGGTCGCCGCCGGGTGCCTGCCGCCGTCACCTCTCCGTTTCGAGCAGACTGACCTCGACGTCGTCGACCTCGAGCATCTGGCCCTCCGGGAGCCTCGACGCGGCCACCACCACGCCGACATCGGCGTCGTGGACCAGGACGCGGTGGCGCACCGACACCCGCCGCCAGCGCCCCGGGCGTTCGGACCGGGCGCTGACCTTGGTCCCCTCCCGTCCCCAGCGGCTCGACGCGACCAGGCTGATCGACACTTCGAGACCGGGAACGGAGGCGCGGACCCACACGCTCGCGACGTACTCCGACCGCAGCGGGGCCGAGCGGACCGCCCCGGGGAACTCCAGACCGACCAGGGCTGAGGGGCCGGCGAGCCGGACCTCGGCCGCGGTGCCGGAGGCGTGCCCGCCGAGGGTACGCTCGACGACCGCCGGGCCGACCGTCCGCCAGCCGGCCAGATCCTCCTCGAAGTCCCCGTTGGCCAGCAGGTTGCCCATGACCGCGGGCGGCTGCGGCGCCTGCTGGGACGGCCGGCCGGGGCCGACGGCGCCGGGCACGATCGCCTCGGACGGCTGCGACGAGTGATCCTGCATCAGCTCGAAGGCGACCACGACCATCACGATGAGGACGGCCCAGGTCACGATCGCGAAGCCGCGGCGGTTCGGCGCGGTGCGCACAGCCCGAGGCACTCCTTGCGGCCCGGTTGCTCAGCAGGGGGACCCGACACAGGATACGCAGGTCGAACCTTGGCAAGTCAACCGGTTCTCGGGCAGGCCGGCATCACCGGCTGCACGTCCGGTGGAGGGCCCGAGGCGACACAGCCACAGACCGGTTGGCTGCGGAGCCGAGCCATCAGCATCTCGCCTGTGGCGCTGCCGAGTCACACCGCCATCTGGACGCCCACTGGACGACAAGGATGCATGCAGCAGAAGGAGCGCGGCCTGGGGGCGCCGGTCCGTCCGCATCCTTGCCGACCGGCCGGGAAACGCCAATAGAACCTATCCGGGCAGGCAGGCGGAGTCAAGCACATCCGGACTCCCGAGCCGCGCTACAGGAATCCGGTCATGACCGTCGCCAGAACGCCAGGCCGCTCCGCGCTTGGAGCGCGATTACGCGGGGAACGCTGCGGAGCGCAGTCGCCCGCTCCGCCGACCAGCTCCGGCCAGCGCTCCCGGCCCACACACCCGAGGTCGCCACCCGATGCGCATCGTGGTCACCGGCTCCACCGGCCTGATCGGCTCCGAGCTCGTCCACGTGCTCCGCTACCAGGGACACGAGGTGCTGCGCCTGGTCCGGGCCCGGCCGACCGGCCGCCACGCCGCCTACTGGAACCCTGACACGGGCGTGATCGACGCCGACGCGCTCGGCCGCGCGGACGCGGTGGTCAACCTCTGCGGCAGGAGCACCGGCTGCCGCTGGACCGAGCAGGCCAAGCGGGAGATCCTGCACAGCCGGACCCGGCCGACCGGCCTGCTCGCCGAGACCATGGCCCGGCTGCCGGGCGGCACCCGCACGCTCGTCTCGATGTCGGGGGTCCACATCTACGGCGACCAGGGCGACCGGATCCTCAACGAGGACAGCCCGGAGGGCCCGGGGTTCATGGCCTCCGTGGCACGAGCCTGGGAGGCGGCCGCCGACCCGGCGCGCGAGGCGGGCATCCGGGTGGTGCACGTGCGCGGGGGCGTCGTCCAGAACCCCGCGGGCGGCGCCCTGGCCGCCCAGCTGCCGCTGTTCCGGCTCGGGCTCGGCGGCCGGCTCGGCTCCGGCAGGCAGTGGTGGAGCTGGATCTCCGCCGACGACATGACCGGGATCCTGCGCCACGTGCTGCTCACCCCCGACCTCGTCGGCCCGGTGAACGCGACCGCGCCCAACCCGGTCACCAACGCCGAGCTGACCAGCGCGCTCGCCGGCGCGCTGCACCGCCCCGCCCTGCTGCCCGTCCCGAGCTTCGGACCCCGGCTGCTGTTCGGGCAGATGGCCGACGAGCTGCTGTACGCGAGCATCCGGGCGGTACCCGCGCGGATCCTGGCCGCCGGGTACACCTTCCGGCACACCGACCTCGAGGCGGCCTACCGGGACCTGCTCAGCCGGCCGGCCGCCTGACCTTCCCGGCGCATCCGTGCCGGCACCGGCGCGCCCCCTGTCAGTGAAAGGGCGCATTCCTTACAATTCGCGTTTGGTTGACGGCACATCGTCGGCGGACGAGCGGGCGGGGCCCCCGCGGTCGAGGGCCTGCCCGAGCAACGAGCAGGGAGCAGGACGTGGCCACCATCGCCGGGACGCTGCAGGGCCGCTACGAGCGCAGGCAGCTGCTGGGCTCCGGCGGCATGGGCGAGGTGTACGAAGGCTACGACCGCCTGCTCGCCCGCCGGGTGGCGATCAAGGTCCTGCTCGACCCCTACAACCGCGACCCGGTGTTCCTGACCCGCTTCGAGCGCGAGGCCCAGGCCGCGGCGCGACTGGTCCACCCCAACATCGTCGGCGTGTACGACGTCGGGGTGCAGGACGAGACCCGTTTCATCGTGATGGAGCACGTCAAGGGCGCCACCCTGCGTGACCTGCTGACCCAGCGCAGGCGGCTGGCGCCGGTGCGCACGATCCACATCGCCGTCCAGGTCTGCTCCGCCCTGGCCGTCGCGCACGCCCACGGGATCGTCCACCGCGACATCAAGCCCGGCAACATCATGGTCGACGAGCACGACCGCGTGAAGGTGATGGACTTCGGCCTCGCCTTCGGCGACTCCTGGGGCCACATCACCACCCCCTCGGACGTGCTCGGCACCGCCAAGTACATCTCGCCCGAGCACGCCCGGCGCGACGCCATCGACGCGCGCTCGGACCTGTACTCGCTCGGCGTGTGCCTGTACGAGCTGCTGACCGGACAGGCGCCCTTCGAGGGGCTGATCCCGGTGGCGATCGTCTACTGCCACGTGAACGAGGAGCCCGTCCCGCCGCGCGAGCTGGAGGCGAGCATCCCCGCCGACCTCGAGGCGGTCGTCATGCACGCGCTCGCCAAGGACCCCGGCGACCGCTACCAGAGCGCGGTCGAGCTGATGGAGGACCTGCTGCGCGTGTCCGAGGGACGCACGCCGCTCGCGGCCGCCAGGTGGCCGGGGCGCGCCGGGCCGGAGCCGGGACCGACCCCCGGGGCTCGTGCCGAGGAGCCGGCTCCGGCGGCCGGGGCGCGCACCGGGCAGCACGCCGAGCCCGCCGAGCCGGTCGCCGGCGGCCAGCCGTCCGGGGAGCGCGGCCCGGTGGCCGCCGCGCGCGGCCCGGAGCAGCCCCGCCGGCGTGGCCGGGTCCGGCGGCTGGCCTGGGCCGCGACGCTGATCGCCGCCGCCGTGCTGGTCGGGCTGGTGTGGTGGACGGCGACGCGACCTCGGGACGTCCCCGTCCCCGACGTGCGCGGCAAGCCCGTCCTGGCCGCCGTGCAGGCGCTGCGGACCAGCGGCTTCGCCCAGGTGCGGTTCACGCCCGGCTCGGCCCGCCGCCAGGGGTTCGTGGCCGCGCAGCAGCCCGGTCCAGGGACCAGGGCGAGCACGCAGGGCGCGGTGACCCTCACGGTGGTCGGCCCGAGCCCGCGCGTGCGCGTGCCCGCCGTCCGCGGGCTGACGCCGCGGGCGGCCGAGCGGCGGCTGCACGCCGCCGAGCTGGAGGTCGCGCACGCGACGATCTGGCAGCATGACGCCCACATGCCCGCCGGCCGTGCCCTGGGGACGCGCCCGCGCACCGGCACCGCGCTGGAGGCCGGCCGGGCGATCCAGCTCGTCCTCTCGCTCGGGCCGCGGGGCGGCGGCTGAGCCTTCGCCGACCGGCGGCGCCGCGCGATCCCGACCCTCGCGCGGGCGACGCGGCCCGCCGGGTCGGTCGCGGGGACACGGTGCGCCGCACGCAGGACGCGCCGCCGCGGCGCACGACCGCCCGCCGCGACGCGGGCGCCGCCGGGCGGTGCGGCGTGTCAGGGGTTGGGCGGGTCAGGCGTCGGCGCGCCGGGGGCGGGCGCGTCCGGGGCGAGCTGGCGCAGGAACTCCCGGCAGCGGCCGGCCTCGTGGGCCTCGCCGATGGCGGCGGCGGCCGCGCCGAGCCCCGCCAGGGAGCGCAGGAAGCCGCGGTTGGGCTCGTGCGACCAGGGCACGCTGCCCGATCCCCGCCAGCCGGCACGGCGCAGCCGGTCCAGCCCCCGGTGGTAGCCGACGCGGAAGTACGCGTACGCCTCGACGTCGCGGCCGGCGCCCAGCGCCGCCTCGCCGAGCGCGGCCCACGCGGCCAGGCAGGACGGGTGGCGGCCCGCTACCGCGTCCAGCCCGCCGGGCCCCGCAGCCGCGAGCGCGTCGAGCGAGCCCGGCGGCTCCTCCAGGCGGATCTCGCCCGGCTCGGTCAGCGGCAGCTGTGGCATAGCGGGGATTGTGGCGCATGCGGGCGCGGCGCGCGCGCCGCGGCCGGTCCGGCGCGCCCTCCCGAGGGCCGGCCTGACCCTGCGGTCGACGTCGAGGCTCGCCCCCGGCGCCGCTAGGCGAGCCGGTCGATCCTGGCCGCGATGATGAAGTCGTTCTCGCTCAGCCCACCGACCGTGTGGGTCGACAGCGCCACGCCCACCCTGCCCCAGGTCACCGAGAGGTCGGGGTGATGGAACTCGCGCTCGACCAGGAGCGCGACGCGGGTCGCGAAGCCGAACGCGTCGCGGAAATTCGCGAACGTGAACTCGCGGCTGAGCCGGCTGGTCCCGTCGCGGTCCCAGGCCGGGTCGAGCCGGCCCTGCAGCGCCACGGCCTCCTCCTCCGACAGCGGAGGCGTCCCCTGGGGGTACTCGACCGGGTGCCGCCGGTGCAGGGGCGTCGCGTCCGTCATGCTGGCTCCTCCTCAGCTGTCACCTGTCCCGGCAGGCACGCTACCGGCCGGCGCGGCCTGCGTCGACGACGGCCGCATTTCGCTCGACTTGCACGACGAGGCCGGTCCCCGTACCGTCCCAGCAGTCACGAATGCCGGGCCCCCCTCCGGCGTTGGTCGCAGTGGCCCTCCGTGGGATCTCCCCCAGTCCTGACGGTGAGAGGTCGGTATGTCCGTCGCTCGAATTCGCCGAGAAGCACCCGCGGCTCGCGGGCGACGGCCCCATGCCGGCGCAGTCTGGCTCACGTGCGTCCGGCGGACCCGGCCTGCCGTCCGTCACGGACGGCCTGACCCGCCAGACGGGCTTGGACGTCGGGTCCACACGGAAGGTGAGACACCTCAATGTTCGCCACCTGGACCTTTCTGACCAACCACATGCACGTCCTGTTGTGCATCGTGCGTGACCCCGACATCCGGCTGCGGGACCTCGCCGCGAAGGTGGGCATCACCGAGCGGGCCGCGCAGCGGATCGTGACCGACCTGGTCAAGGAGGGGTACCTCGAGCGCAGCCGGGTGGGCCGGCGCAACCAGTACGTGGTCCACGCCGACCTGCCGCTGCGCCACCCGGTCGAGCGCAACCGCAGCCTGCGGGACCTGCTGGTGGTGCTGGCCGCCCCCACGGTCGAGGTCAGGGACATCCGCACCGGGCAGCGCAGCGCCTGACGGCTGCGGCGGGACCCGTGGGGCCGATACTGTCTGTTGCCGTGGACGCCGACCGGTGGGCGACCGGTGGCGCCGCACGGGAGGAGGCAGGTTGCTCGTGGTGCTCCGCTGGGCCGGGCTGGTCGCCGGCGCGCTGCTCGTCGTGTGGACGATCGGCAGCGTCATCGGCACGATCGTGGTCCCGCGGGGCGTCCGCTCGCGCATCTCGGGGGTCTCCTGGCACAGCGTGCGGCGGGTGTTCCTCGCCCTGGTCCGCCGGCTGGGCACGTACGAGGCCCAGGACCGGGTCCTCGCGCTGCTCGGCCCGGTGTCGCTGCTGGTCCTGCTGCTGACCTGGCTGCTGCTGCTCCTGATCGGGTTCGGGCTGACGTTCTGGCCGCTGTCCGGCGGCGGGCTCCTGGCGGCCCTGCGGCTGGCGGGGTCGTCGCTGCTGACCCTCGGGTTCGCGGTGCCCGAGGGCACGGCGCCCCACGTGCTGGTGTTCGTCGCCGCCGCGGTCGGGCTGGTGGTGGTCGCGCTGCAGCTCGGCTACCTGCCGACGATCTACAGCGCCTACAACCGCCGGGAGACGCTGGTCAACATGCTCGAGAGCCGCGCGGGCGAGCCGGTCTGGGGACCGGAGCTGCTCGCCCGGGAGCAGCTCATCGGCAGCCTGGCGACGATGCCGGCGCTGTTCAGCGACTGGGAGCACTGGGTCGCCGACCTGGCCGAGACGCACAGCAACTACCCCTGGCTGCTCCACTTCCGCTCGTCGCATCCGCTGCGGTCCTGGCTGGTGAGCCTGCTCGCGATGCTGGACGCCGCGGCGCTGTACCTGGCGCTCGCGCCGGGCCGGGCCCCGCCGGAGGCCAGGCACATGCTGCGCACCGGCTTCACGGGCCTGCGCGCGATCGCGCACGCGGCCCGGGTCCCGGTGAACAAGGACCCGCGCCCCGACGACCCGCTGGTGCTGACCTTCGAGGAGTTCGCCGAGGCGGTCGAGCACGTGCGCCGCGTCGGCTTCCCGATCGAGCGCGAGACCGCGGAGGCCTGGCCGCACTTCCACGGCTGGCGGGTCAACTACGAGGCGGTCGCCTACCAGCTCGCCGACAACCTGGTCGCGGTCCCGGCGCCGTGGTCGGGCAGGCGGCAGCTCACCGCGGGCAGGTCCATCCAGATCCGCCGCCCGCTGCACCGCACGCCGGAGGACCCCGAGGGCCGCAACGCCCGCGTCACGCCGGCGGGCCGCGACTTCTCACCTGAGCGCGGCGCCGGCGCGGGGCAGCCGGGCGCGCACCCGCTCAGGGCCCGCCTGGCCGGGCGAGCGCGTCAACGACGTCCGTGGTGAGCGCGTCCAGGCCGTCCAGGACGACGTCGGCGGCCCGGACCAGCTCGGGCGGTGGCGGGAAGCCGGGGTTGGGGATCGCCACGACCCGCATGCCCGCGGCGGCGGCGGACCGCAGCCCGTTGGCGGAGTCCTCCACCGCCACGCCCCGCTCCGGCTCGACCCCCAGCCGCCGGGCGACCTCGAGGTAGACGTCCGGCGCCGGCTTGCCGCGCGCCACCTCCTCGCTCGACACCGTCGCCGTGAACGAGCCGGCGAGGCCGGTCAGCTCCAGCACCAGGTCGATCAGCGGGCGGTTGGAGGAGCTGGCGAGGCCGAGCGGCCAGCGCGCGGCGACTCGCCGGACCGCCTCGACCGCGCCCGGCAGCAGCGGCAGGTCCGCGCGGTAGCGGTCGGCCATGCGCGCCACGACCTCCGCGGAGATCGCCGCCGGCGCCATCGGGACGCCCAGCTCGCCGGCCATGTAGCTCGACCACTCCGGGGCGCTCATGCCCATCATCCGGTGGTGGGCTTCGGCGGCCCAGTGCCCGCCGCGCTCGCGGGCCAGGCGCTCGCGGACCTCGTCCCAGACCTCCTCGGATTGCAGCAGGACGCCGTCCATGTCGAACACGACCGCCTGGACCGGCTGCCGGTCGTCGTCGCGGTCCCCCATCGCCCCTCCTGCCGCTGCGGGCGCCCGCCCGCCGCGGACGCTCCGGTGAAGGTGTCCGCGACGCCTTCCGACCGCAGGTGGACGCCCCCGAGGAAGGGCGTCGCGGACGCCCTCAGTCTGGCAGGCGCCGCCCGGCCGGGCCGATGTCACCGTGAACGTCAGGATCCGGACATTGCGGCGGCAAGGGCCGGCCCGGATACTCGGGCCGCAACGGCGGGCACCGCGTCCTGGTGACGCGGGTCGGCCGGGACCCGCACGAGCGCAGGTCCGGACCCTGGAGGGGGGTGTGCGGTGCGCCGAGGCCCCGTGCTGGCGCTGTTCGGGCTGGCGTCGGCGCTGCTGTCGGTCGTGCTGGCCGTCGCCGTCAACGTCGCCACCGGCGGCGAGCTGCCCGGCGGACTGGCCGGGTTCCGCCACCTCGCCTGGCCGGCGGTCGGCGCGCTCGCGCTGGTGACCATGGGCCTGGCGGTGTGGCAGCAGCGCCTGGAGGAACGCGAGCGCGGCGAGCGGCGCCGGCCGCGCGGCCCGCAGCACCCGGTGCCCAAGGAGCTGCCCGCGGCGCCGCTGCACTTCACCGGTCGGGCCGCGGAGCTGCGGCGGATCCGCGCGGAGCTGGACCGCGGCGCCAGCGTGGTCGCCATCGCCGGACCCGCCGGCGTCGGCAAGACCGCCCTCGCGCTGGAGCTGGCGTACTCGCTCCTGGACCGGTACCCCGACGGCCAGCTGTACGTGCGGCTGCGGGGCTCCGGCCCCCGGCCCGCCCGCCCGCGGGCGGTGCTCGCGCGCTTCCTGACCGCGCTCGGCGCGCCGGCGGACGAGCTGCGCGGCGACGAGGACGCCCTGGCGGTGCGCTACCGCACGCGCCTGGCGGGCCGGAGGATGCTGGTGCTGCTCGACGACGCCGCCGGCGCCACCCAGGTCCGGCCGCTGCTGCCCGGCAGCCCGACCTGCCTGACGGTCGTGACCAGCCGGCCGCTCCTGGGCGACCTCACCGCGACGCTGGTCGACCTCAGGGTCCTGGCCGAGGAGGACGCGCGCAGCCTGTTCGCCGCCGTCGCCGGGCGGGCACGCGTGGAGGCCGAGCCCGAGGCCACCGCGGCGGTGCTGCGGGCCTGCGGGTACCTGCCGCTGGCGATGCGGATCGCCGCGGGCCGGCTGCGGGTGCGGCCGAGCTGGCCGGTCGCGGCGCTGGCCGCCCGGCTGGCGGACGAGCGCAGCCGGCTGGACGAGCTGCGGCTGGGCGACACCGACATCCGCGCGGTGTTCGCGGCCACCTACGAGGAGCTGCCCGAGGACGTGCGGCGGGCCTTCCGCCGCCTGGGCGCCCATCCCGGGCCCGACTTCGGCCCGGGCGCCGCCGCCGCGCTGGCCGCGACGGGCGAGAGCCAGGCGCGGACCGCGGTCGAGCGGCTGGTCGACACGCAGCTGGTCGAGATCGCCCAGGCCGACCGGTACCGGCTGCACGACCTCGTGCGCCTGTTCGCCGGCGAGCGGCTCGCCGCGGAGGAGCCGGCCGGCGACCGCGCCGCCGCCCTCGGCCGCCTGGCCGGCTGGTACGCGGCGGCCGCGCGGACCGCCGAGCCCGGCTGGCTGCGCGGTGAGCGCGAGAACCTCGCCGCGGTCGTCCACCGCCTGGTCGAAGGCGGCGAGCACGCGGCCGCCCTGGACCTGGCCGACGCGCTGCGGCGCCTGCTGGAGCAGGACCCGGGCTCCCCGCTGGCGGCGGACCGCTCGTTCTGGACCGACCTGATGGCCGCCGCCCGGGCGGCGGGCGGTCCCGACCGCCTGGCCAGGGCGCTGCTGCAGCTCGGCACGGCGGACCGGGCCGCGGGGCTCCCCGACGATGCGCTCGCCCACCTGCGCGAGGCGCTGGAGCTGGCCGGACGCGGCGGCGACCGGCTGCTGGAGGCGCGCGGGCTGCGCGCGCTCGGCCACGCCCTGCGCGACGCCGGCCGGCACGGCGAGGCGATCGACCGCTACCGGCAGGCGCTGGCCCGCTACGCCGAGCTGGGCCGGCCGGGCGAAGAGGCGGACGTCCTCGACGGGCTCGGCATGCTCCACATCGCCCGCAACCAGAGCGCCGAGGCGCTGGCGCACCTGGAGCGGGCCGAGCGGCTGCGCGGTGAGCCGGGCGTGGGCGGCGGCGCCTGGACCCGGATGCTGCTCGGGGCCGCGAACCGGCTCCAGGGACGGCTGGACGAGGCGAGCGGGCTGATCGAGTCGGGCCTGGAGGCGTTCCGGGCCGAGGGCGACCGCCTCGGCGAGGGCTACGCCCTGCGCGAGCTGGGCGCGCTCGCCTGCGACCAGGCGCGCCCGGGCGACGGCGTGCGCCTGCACGCGCAGGCCGAGGCGGTGTTCGCCCAGCTCGACCACGAGCTGGGCGTCGGGCTGGCGCAGGAGTCCCGCGGGGACGCCTGCCGCGAACAGGGCGAGCTGGCCGAGGCCACGCGCGCCTACGAGCAGGGCGCGGCCACCTTCCACCGGCTCGGCGACCGCGCCCGGGAGGGCAGGTGCCTGCTGGAGCTGGCCGAGGTGCTGGCGCGGCGCGGCCAGCTGCGGCCGGCCCGCGAGCGCTCCGCCGCGGCCGAGCGGCTCCTCGACGGCCTCGACCTGCCCGAGGTCGAGGCCGTCCGCGGCCGCCTGGCGCAGCTCGGCGTCCCCGCCGGCTGAGCCCGGGTCGGCCGCAGCTGGCCGCGCGCCGCCCCGACCCCGGTCGCGCCGCCGCCGCGGGTCAGCTGAACGGGGTCTGCGGGCGCGGCAGGTGCTCGCCGTCGACGTACAGGTCGACGTGCTCGTTGTAGAAGCACACGTAGCCGGCGACCTTGACGCTCTCCAGGGTGGGGTGCCGGTAGTACCAGGCGAGGTTGTCGTGCGTCCTGCCGTCGACGGTGACCGAGTAGTAGCCGGCGGTGCCCTTGTACGGGCAGCTCGTCCGCCGCGGGGTGGGGGTGAGCAGGTCCATCCGCACGTCGGTCTTGGGCAGGTAGTAGCGCGTCGGCAGCGAGGTCTCGAACAGCAGCCGCGGCTGGCGGGACTCCGCCACGGTCACGCCGTCGACCTCGACCCGGACGTGGCGGCTGCTCTGCAGGACGTCCACGCGCTTGTGGGGGTCGCGGGGGTGGACGTAGACCTCCTCGTCCTCCTCGAACCAGGCGTCCATCGCGTCCCAGCGCAGGCGGACGGTCCCGCGCAGCCCGGCGACCGGCGGGTCGCGGTACCACAGGGCGGCCGAGTCGGCCTCGCGGCCGCCGACCTTGAGCGTGTGCACCTGCGCGTCCCCGCGGCGCTCGGACCGGTCGGTCGCGCCCGTCGCGACCAGCAGGTCGGTGCGGACGTCCTCCGCCGGGAGATAGTACACCGGGTAGTAGGGCACCTCCCAGACCAGCTTCGCCCGCCGGCTGTCGGCGACGTACTCGCCGGCGAACAGCACGCGCACGCGCTTGGGGCTCACCTCGACCCGGACCGCGGTCGTCTCCTCGGGCATCGGTCCCTCCAGCGGCTCGGCGACAGTGCAGGGTCCAACCCGGGCATCCGCGGCGGCATTCCCCGGCGCGGCCGGGCGGGACCGCGCCGGTCACTTCGGCGGCAGCGTCCGGACGTAGGCGAGCCCCCGGTCGACCCACGCCGTGAGCGCCTGCGGGCTCTCCAGGGCCCCCGGCGCCACCATCACCCACCCCGCCATCGGCCGGCCGCCGAAGTCGAACAGCCGCGCGCCCGGCTGGGCGAGCGCGTCGTCGGTGCCGTCGGGACCGACGCGCACCACCAGCTCCGCGCCGATGACCCCGCAGCACATGTTCCCCGCGAGCAGGAACGACAAGCCGCCGAACATGTGCTTCTCCGTCACCCCGGGATGCGTCCCGAGCTGCCCGCGCAGCCGTTCCGCGAGTCCCTCGTCGAACGCCATGGACCCCTCCTTCGCCCGGCTCTCCCGCGAAGTCCATCAGCTCCGGCCGGGGAGCGCCACCGGGGCGACCCGGGCTCCCCCGGCGCCGGAGCCGATGCCGCCCCCGGCCGGCGCCGCCGGGTCGTCGTGCCGGGCGCCTGACCCGCGGGTCCGCCGCGACCGCCGAACGGCGCGCTCGAGCCCGCGGCTGGGGCCAGGCTCAGCCCAGGCCCTGGAGGAACTCCTCCAGGCCCTCGGGCCCGTCGACCACCAGGTCGGCCTCGGCGAGCAGCCGGGGCGGCGCCTCGGCGGAGCGGACCGCGACCCGCAGGCCCTCGCGGCCCTCGGCGGCGAGGCGGGCGACGGCGGCGAACGCGGGCAGGTCACCGAGGTCGTCGCCGGCCACGACCACCGCCCGCGCGCCGGACTCGGCGACGACCCTGCGCACCGCGTCGCCCTTGTCGCTGCGCACCGGGGGGCGCAGCTCCCAGACGAGCTTGCCGGGGATCACCTCCAGCCCGCGCCGGCCGGCGACCTCGCGGGCGGCGGCGTCGATCGCCGCGGCCCAGCGTTCGGGGTCGGCGACCCGGCGCGTGTGCACGGCCACCGCGTAGCGCTTGTCCTCCAGGAACGCGCCGCTGGCCCGGACGGCGCCGGCGGCGCGCAGGTCGGCGGCCGCCGCCACCACCGCGGGCCGCGCCGCCTCCAGCCGCGGGTCCACCCGCACGCGGCCGTCGTGGATCTCCTGCAGCCCGTACAGCCCGAGGTGGCGCACGCCCTCGGCGGGGGCGTGCTCGGCCAGGTACTCGGCCGGCCGGCCCGACACCAGCGCCACGGCGGCCAGCCGGGACGCCAGCCGGGCGAGCAGCTCGACCATGCCGGGCAGCGGCCTGGCCGTCGCCGGGTCGTCGACGATCGGCGCCAGCGTGCCGTCGAAGTCCAGGCACAGCGCGACCTCGCCCGGCCGCGCGGCCAGCTCCCGCCGGTCCGCCGCGGTCACGCCCGCGGCTCCGGCTCCAGCTCGAACTCCACCTGCTCGCCGGGCTGCAGCTCCACCAGCCGGCCGTGCAGCTGCACCTGCACGGCCGCGGGGCCGTCGGGCCGCGAGCCGATCCGGATGCGGTCCTCGCCGAGCGCGACGAGGATCCGGTGGCCGCGGTAGTGGACGCTGAAGCGCAGCTGCTTGACCTCCGGCGGCAGCGCCGGGTCGAAGCGCAGCACCTCGCCGCACGCCTGGATGCCGGTCAGGCAGCGCTGCACCAGGTCGACCGTGCCGGCCATCGCGCCCAGGTGGATGCCCTCGGCGGTGGTGCCGCCCTGGACGTCGGCGACGTCGCTCTCCAGCGCCCGGATCAGGAACTGCCACGCCTGGCCGGGGTCGGACCGCGCCAGCACCCAGGCGCTCACCACCCCGCTCAGCGTCGAGCCGTGGGAGGTGCGCTGCAGGTGGTAGGCGATGGTGCGGTCGAGCTGGTCCTCGCTCACGTCGTAGCCGAGCCCGGCCAGCAGCTCCCGCAGCTCCTGGCGCGGGAGCAGGAACAGCAGCATCAGGACGTCGGCCTGCTTGCAGACCTTGTAGCGGTTGGGCGTGTCGCCCTCGGCCTCCAGCACCCGGTCCAGCCGCTGGATGTTGCCGTACCTGGCCTGGTAGCCCTCCCAGTCGAACTCCTCCAGCTGCTCGTAGCCCTCGAACTGGCTGAGGACGCCGTCGGCGTGGAACACCACCCGCATCCTGCGGGTGATGTCGCGCCAGCGGTCCAGCTCGTCGTCGGTGAGCTGCAGCTCCTCGACGACCTCCTGGCGGTGGTGCGAGGGCATCACGTCCAGCGCCTCGAGCGCCCGCAGCAGCACCCACACGGCCATGACGTTGGTGTAGGTGTTGTTGGACAGGCCCGGCCGCTCGCTGCCCGGGTAGGCGTCGTGGTACTCGTCGGGGCCCATCACCCCGTGGATCTCGTACCGGCCCAGCCCGGGGTTCCAGGTCGCGATGCTGGACCAGAAGCGCGCGATCTCGATCAGCATCTCGGCGCCGGTGAAGCGCAGGAACCGGGTGCTCCCGGTGACCAGGTAGTGCTGCCACACGTTGTAGGCGATCGCGGCGTTGACGTGCCGCTGCAGGCGCGAGTGGTCGGGCAGCCAGCGCCCCGACCGCGGGTTGAGGTGGACCTCCTGCGTCTCCTCGCGCCCGTCGGAGCCGCTCTGCCAGGGGAACATCGCGCCCTCGAAGCCGGCCGCGCGCGCCACCGCGCGGGCGGCGCCGATGCGCGCGTGGCGGTACTGCAGCAGCGACCCGGCGAGCACCGGATGCTGGAAGTTGAGGAACGGCGAGATGAACATCTCGTCCCAGAAGACGTGGCCCCGGTACGCCTCCCCGTGCCAGCCACGCGCCGGCACGCCCACGTCCAGCCCGACCGAGTTCGGCGACACCGTCTGGAACAGGTGGAAGATGTGCAGGTGCAGCACCATCTCGATCCACTCGTTGGTGCTGTCCAGCTCGATGTCGACCCGCGTCCACAGCCTGCGCCACGCGCGCGCGTGCCGGGTCAGCAGCTCCTCGAAGCCGGCCACGCCGCGCGCCGCCTCGCGGGCGGCCAGCAGGCTCTCGGAGATCGCCCGGTCGCGCGAGGTGTACAGCGCGACCACCTTCTCGACCGTCTGCGGGCGCCCCTGCTCCAGGTCCAGCGCCAGCGCGTGCGCGACGAACCCCGGCTCGGCGACCACCTGCCGGGCCGCGGCCGCCACCCGGCCGTCGCGCAGCAGCCGGGTCCGCGCCGCGAGCGCGACCCGGACGTGGGACTGGTTGGTCTCCACCTCCAGCTCGAGCCGGTCCTCGCCCGACGCGGCCGCGGTCAGCACGTCGAGGTGGCGGCGGGCGAGATCGCGGTAGCGCTTGACGCCGGCGTTCTCGACGCGCCCGTCCAGGCCCGACCGGACCTCCAGGCGCCCCGACCAGTTCTCGGCCGTGAAGGCGGTCTCCAGGCCGGCGAGGTGCGGGTCCTCCATGCTCACGAACCGGCGCTGCACCACGCTGGTGCGGCGGCCGTCGGGCTCCTGCCAGGCCAGGTACCTGACCAGCGTCCCCTGGCGCAGGTCCAGCTCCAGGCGGTGGTCGAGGATGCGGGCGCGCTGGACGTCGAACCACTCGCCGCCTTCCAGGCGGAACGTCAGGGACAGCCAGTCGGGGAGGTTGACGAGGTCCTCGTTCTCGACCGTGCGGCCCGCGATCCGGGTCTCCAGCCGGTTGTACAGCCCGGCCACGTACGTGCCCGGGTAGTGGACGTCGCCGGCCACCGCCTCGGGGAGCGCGCCCCGGGTCGCGAAGAACCCATTGCCGAGCGTGCACAGGGCCTCGCGCAGCCCCTGCTCCTCGGCGTGGAACCCGTCGTAGGCCAGCGTCCACACGCTCGGCGGGGCCTGCGTGCGACGCCGGCGGCGCTCCACGGCCGCCCAGCGCTCCTGGAGCCTGCCGTCCGCGAGGCCCTCCAGCCACACGTCGTCCAGGGTGGTCACCACCAGGTCCGCCCCGGCCGCGGCGAGCAGCTCCTCGTCGTGCAGGCGGGCCACGCCCAGCGCCGCCGTCCCGCCCGCCTTGGCGGCCTGCACGCCGCTGGCGGCGTCCTCGACCACGAAGCAGCCGGCGGGGTCGGCACCCAGCTCCGCGGCGGCGGCCAGGAAGATCGCCGGGTCCGGCTTGCCGCGCGGGAAGTCGCGCCCGGTGACGTCGGCGTCGAACAGCTCCTGCAAGGTCATGTCCGGCCGGATGAACCGGTAGTCCAGCCGGTGGGCCGCGGCGAACGTGTCCAGGCGGATCCGCTGCAGGAACAGGCCGGCGTTCTTGGACGACGACGCCGACGCGACCGGGACGCCCGCGGCCTTGACGGCCAGGATGAACCGGAGCGCGTCGGCGAAGGCGACGAACTCGCCCGCCTCGATCAGCTCGACGACGCGCGCCTGCTTGGCCGCCGCGTACCGCTCGGCGCGCCGGTCGACGTCGGGCACGCCGAAGTGCTCCAGCGCCGCGCGGGCGCCGGCCATGCGCGGCCTGCCGGCCATGACCCGCTGGTACACGGCCGTGGTGAAGCTCTCCGGCGACCAGCTCGTCCGCTCGCGCAGGTCGCGCCAGTCGCCGGTCATCAGCCCCTCCAGCGCCTGGCGCCAGGCCAGCTCGTGCGGCGAGTCCACCAGGACGCCGTCGACGTCGAAGATCGCACCTCGGAAGGCCATCAGCGCTCACCAGCCCCTTTGGGCTCGACGGGACCTGCTCGACGGGACCTGCTCGCTCACCCCGGGGCACACGGTATCCCCTCCGCCCGTCCCGGCGGCGCCGGTCATCGCCGGGCGAGCCGCTTCAGCACCGTGCCGGCAGCCATCCGGAAGCCGGCGTCGCGCACGGTCCGGGAGAACGCGCTCGTCGTGTGGAGCTGCCGGGCGCGCTTGCGCGACTGGAGCACGAACCGGCTGGCGCGCTCGACCAGCTCGGCCTCGATCTGCCCGGCGAGGCGCTCGGCGCGGGGACCCTGCTGGGCGGCGGCGAACCAGTCGGCGAGGCGGACGCCGTGCAGCAGCCCGCAGTTGGCGCCCTGGCCGTGGAGCGGGGCCATGGGGTGCGCCGCGTCGCCGAGCAGCCACACCCGCCCCCGGCGGACGGACCCGATCGGGTCGCGGTCGAGGTAGTCGCGCGCGCCGACGGTCGTCGGCTCGGCGGCGCCCACGATCGTGCGCGCCAGCTCGAACCAGTCGGCCGTCTCGCGCCGGACCCGGCCGAGCAGCTCGGCGCCGCCCTGGCGGTCCAGCTCGCCCGGGCCGCCGGCGTGGAGGGTGTAAGAGAAGTGCACGCCACCCCCCGGCTGGGCGGAGCAGAGCAGCGAGGTGCCGCCGCGGCCCAGCGCGATGAAGCGGCCGCCGGTGAGCAGCGGGTGGTCGGGCCGGATCGGGGCGTCGCCGCCGATGGTCGTGAGCCCGAGGAACCTCGGGGCGTCCCCGACCAGCCGGGCGCGGACCGCGGACGCGTCGCCGTCGCAGGCGACCAGGTGGTCGCCCTCGACCGGCGGCCGCCCGTCGAAGTGGACGACCACGCCGCCCCCGGTCGCCTCGAACCCGGCGCAGTCGTGGCCGTAGTGGATCTCCGCACCGCCGGCCGCGCCGAGCAGGGCGGCCTTGAGCCGGCGGCGCTGCACCCGCCAGGTGGCGTCGGCGTCGCCGCCCGAGGGCCGCAGCGCCATCAGCACGCGGCCGCGCTGGTCGGTGAACGTGAGGTCGGTCACGCGCACCGTGTCGCCGTCGAGCACGCGCCGGTCCAGGCCCAGGGCGCGCAGCGCGGGCGCGCCGGTCCCCTCCTCGATGCCGAGCGCGTAGCCCTGCGGCCGGTCGAACGGCGACAGGTCCCGCTCGTACAGGGCGACCTGCACCGCCGGCGCCTTGCGCCGCATCGCGGCGGCGAACGCCAGCCCGCTGATTCCCGCGCCGACGACCACCACGCGCATCGTCGTCCACCTCGATGGCCAGGGACCGGCTCCCGTGCGTCCTCGCGCCGCGGTGCGACCCGCGTGCCGGGGCTGCCTGCGGCGGCGCCGAGATCCTCACACCCGCGCGCCCGCGGGGCAACGCGGCCGGCGGGCGCGGCGCCCCGGGGGTCAGGCCTTGAGGGTTTTGCGGGCGCGGCGCTCCTCCTCGGCCTGGCGCTTGTCGACCCAGGAGCGCAGGTCGCCGAGGCTGATCACGCCCCGGCGGAACGACTCGTTGGCCAGCCGCGCCCGGCGGCGCTCGCCGTCGTGGATGCCGAGCTTGTCGTACAGGTGCAGCAGGTGCTGCTTGACCGCCGCCTCGGTGATGACGAGCGTCTCGGCGACCTCCCTGGTGGAGGCCGGCTCGGTGAACAGGTCGCCGGACAGCAGGGGGACGCACAGGCTGACCAGCACCTCGTATTCGCGGGGGGTGAGCCGCACCATGCCGGTGCCGCCCTCGGTGACCGGGTGCGCGCCCTTGGTCCGGTCCGCCCGGTAGGTGAGCGCGGTCTCCCCCACCCGCACCTCGTCGCCGTCGTGGAGCACCCGCTCGCGCCAGACGCGCTCGTTGTTGACGAAGGTGCCGTTGCGGGAGCCGAGGTCGTGCACGCACCAGCCGGTCGAGTACTGCTCGAACGCCGCGTGGACCCTGGACACGCGGCGGTCGGCGGGCAGCGGGACCTCGTTGTCGTCGTCGCGGCCCACGGTCAGGCGCTCGCCCTCGAGCGCGACCATGCGTGACCCGTCCGGGGAGCGGACCTCCAGATGTGCCGTCATGCGGGCCTCCTGCCTGCGAGTCAGCGCCGCACGCACGCTTACCTGATGGTAAGCGGCGGGTTGCCCGGATGGAAGGGGACACTCGTCGCAAGATGGATTCTTCTGTCGACCGGCTGCGGCGATCATCGACTCGTGCTCACGACCACCACCCCAGAAGGAGATCACGATGAGCCACCGCCACCACCGCCCGGCCGTCCGCACCGCGATCCGCACCGGCGCGGTCGCGCTCACCCTGGCCGGCATGCTGCTCGCCGGCACCGGCGCCTGGGCCTCCGAGGCCACCGCCGAGCCGGCCGCAGCGGACACCGCCGCCCAGGGCGGCACCGCCGCCGCCACCGAGCAGGCCGGCGGCAGCACCGCCAAGCAGGGCGGCACCGCCCAGCAGGGCGGCAGCACCTCCGGACAGCAGGGCACCACCCAGAAGACCGACGACGAGCAGATCGAAGGGGACGGACCCGTGTCCCTGTACCTCTCGACGGGCGTCGGCCGGCCGGGGACGAAGGTCGAGGTCACGGTCAACCTGTTCATGTGCGACCTGGACAGCCCCTTCCATGGCCGGTTCTACGACCACCGCGCGCTGACCCAGCGCGGGCACGGCAAGCTGCTGCGCGACTGGCACGCCGTCGGCTCCGACACCGTGTACCGGACCACCTACACCGTCGGCCGCGACGACGCGCCCGGTGAGGCTCTGTTCAAGCTCGACTGCAAGGGCAAGGACGGCAAGGTGCTCACCGACATGTCGTACTTCGACGTGCGCGCCGCGGCCGGCACCGTCAGCCAGACCGCCGGCAGCTCCGGCGCCAAGGCCACCGGCGACGGCGGCGGCTCGGTCAAGGCTCCCAGCCGGATCGACACCGGCCTCGGCGGCGCCGCCGACGGCGCCGGCGACGGCCCCAGCCCCGCCTGGCTCGTGCTGCCGGGCGCCGCGCTCCTGATCGGCCTGGCGACCTGGCTGCTACGGGCGGGCAGGAGCCGGTCGTGACCTCCACGGCACGGCATCCTCGCCAGGACCGCACGCCCCCGGGGGGGCGTGCGGTCCGCCGCCGCGGGCTGCTGCTCCTGCTGTGCCTGGCGGTCCTGCTGCCCGCGGGCTGCGGGCTGGCGGGACGGGAGCTCGGCGGCGGCCGGCCCGGGCCGGCGACCGGATCCAGCCTGTCGATCCCGGCCATCGGCGTCCACGCGCGTATCGTCGGGGTGGGCCTGCGCGACGACGGCGCCATGCAGGTCCCCGACCCGCGCACGGTGGGCTGGTACCGGCTCGGCCCCCGGCCGGGCGCACCGGGGCCGGCCGTGCTCGTCGGCCACGTGGACTCCCGCACCGGCCCGGCGGTGTTCTACCGCCTGCGCCAGCTGCGCCGCGGCGACCGCATCGCCGTCCGCGCCGGCGACGGCACTACCAGCACCTTCGTGGTCCGCCGGGTGGAGCGCCGCCCCAAGTCCGCCCTGCCGGCCGAGCGCATCTGGCCGCGCACCTCCAGCCGGCTGCTGCGCCTGATCACCTGCGGCGGCAGCTTCGACCGCGGCGCCCACAGCTACCGGGACAACGTGATCGTCTACGCCGCGCTCGCCGCCTCCTGAGGCGGGCGCCAGCCGCCGCCCGGCCGCGCCCGGCCGGGCGGCGACGCTCATGCCGGCGACCCGCGCACGCTCCGGATCCTCGACCCGGACGCGGACCGGCGCGGCGGCGGCCTAGCGGACCAGCGGCCCCCGGCCGGACGCGCGCCGCGGCCACATGCCCGCGACCAGGGCGACCAGCCCGGCCGCCACCCCGACCTGGAGGATGTGCCGGATCCAGTCGATCCCGCCGGTGTGCCTGACCCCGATCAAGGTCGCCAGCACGTTGCCGACCAGGGCGCCGACGATGCCGATGACGACCGTCAGCCACAGCGGGAGGCTCTGCCGACCGGGTACGACCGCCCGCGCCAGGAACCCGATGACGAGCCCGGCGAGGACGATCCAGAGGAGCTGAAACACCTGGGCCTCCCTGCGTCCCGAGGCACCGCCGCGCGGCGCGCGGTGCCTGCCCCGTGCACCTTCGCGATCAGTCTCGCACGCCGGACACGCCTGCGCAGGCGGCGGGGCCCGGCCGGCTCCGGCGCGTCAGCGCCGCCGCAGCCGGCGGAGCCTCGCGAGCACCAGGACGCCGGCCAGCGCGTTCAGGCCGAGCAGGACCACCTGGTAGGGCACGGAGCCCGGCGGGGACCCGAGCCGCAGGTCGCGGACCAGGCGCACCAGGCCGAGCGCCCCGCCGACCGCGACCAGGCCGGCGAGCGAGCGCCACAGCCGGAGCTGGCGGCGCCGCTCACGCTGCCGGGGGTCCTCGCCGTTGCCGTGATGCTCGCGCACGCCGGGTCAGGCCAGAGTCGGCACGAAGCCGGTGAGGGTGTCCGCGATGCCCCGCTTCGGGGGCGTCCACCTGTGGGCAGAAGGCATCGCGGACACCTTCGGTCAGGTGGCGCTGGGATCGGTCGCCGCCGCCGGCGCCTCGCCGGTCGTGGCCGGCGGCTGGTCCGGCTTGTCCGACGGCAGCAGGTCGCGCTCGGAGCGGTGCCAGACCGGGCTGTCGCCGGCGGTCTCGACGTTGAAGCCGTAGTCGTAGACGAGCGTGCCGCCGATCGTACCGCCGAGGGTGGTGAGCGCCAGCGCGGCGAGGCTCAGCAGCAGCGCGGGCAGCGGCGTGGACGCGCGGTCCCAGTAGCCCAGGATCCGCACGAGGATCCCGGCGAGGACCAGCACGGTGACCGTGCCCATCGTGAGGAAGTGGGCGTTGACGGTCCGCCCGGCCTGGGTGCCGCGGGGGGTGGACCGCAGCCAGTCCCAGAACCCGGTGAGGGCGGCCAGGACCGAGAAGATCCCCCCGGTGATCAGGGAGAACGAGGCGGCGCGGTAGAAGTCGCGGGCCCACGCCCGGTCGGCGCCGAGGTAGGAGACGAGGTCGAAGATCCCCGCGAGCGTGTACGCGCCGACCGGCACGTCGGTCAGCGGCGGGTGCAGCGGCTTGCCCGCCCAGCCGCGCAGGCCCTTGAACTTGCGCCCCCGGTACGTCAGGGACGGCCGGAACGAGAAGATCGCCACCGGACCTCCTCCTTGTGCCAGGCGGGATCCCCGCTGGCGCGACCCGCTCGGGTCGGCCGGGCGCCCGCGGTCGGTTCGTCCAGGACGGAGGCTGCCGCAGCAGACCATGGCCGTCCTGCTCGGTCAACAGAGATTGATTTTAGACATCCGGCCGCTGCGGGGCCAGGGCGACGCAGCACTCCCCCGGCCGCGGGTCCAGCCGGGCCGCGCAGCCCCTGACGCCGAGCCCCTCGAGCACCCCGGCGACCAGCTCCAGGTTCATGCCGCACACCAGCTGCTCGTGCCGGGCCGCGAGCGGGTGGAACGGGCAGTTCCGCAGCCGCAGCCCGTCCCCGTCGCGGTACGGCTCGAAGCCGTGAGCGGCCAGCGCCCCGGCGGCCGCCGCGAGCCCGTCCCGCAGGTCCGGGTCCCGGTCGGCGTCCACGCCCCTGCTCGTCGCCGGGTCCGGCCCGGGGCGCGCGGGCGCGCCGGCGGCCGCGCGGCCGATGCCGCGCCCGCGCCGCCGCGCCGCGGCGGCCGCCAGCGGCGCGGCGGCGCCCGCCTCGACGGCCTCGGCGAGCAGCTCGGCGGCGAGCTGGTGGTCCCGCGGCGGGAGCGTCACGCGGTACTCGCGCGGCGAGCGGCGGTAGAGCTTGGCGGGCCGCCCGGCACCCGGGCCCCGGCGGCCGGAGAGCCGCCGGTACTCCACGTCCAGCAGGCCCTCCCCGGCGAGCCGGTCCAGGTGGAAGGCGGCGAGGCTGCGGCCGACGCCGGTCGCCGCCGCGGCCTGGTCGCGGCTCACCGGCTCGCGCTGCGAGGCGACGAACAGGTAGAGGGCGCGGCGGGTCGGCTCCTGGAGCACGGCGAGCACCGCGAGCTGCGAGCCGGCGGCGGAGGGATGGTGCTGGGTCACGGCGCTTCCCATCTCTATGACGCATCGGCATTGGTACAGCAAGCCGGGACGCCCGGCAACACCCCGCCGCGGCCCGCCGCCGCAGCACGCGACCTTCGACCCTGGCGAGGACGGCACGGACCCGCCACGCTGGGCGCCCGACCGCCCGCACCGCCGCGCCGCCGGCGCCCCGACCCGGAGGAACCGGCTCACGATGCGCCCCGCCTCGACCGCAGAGCAGGCCGCGCCGCACTGGACGCTGGCCGTGGACGACGTCGCCGCGGCCCTGAGGACCGACCCGGCCCGCGGCCTGGGCGGCACCGAGGCGGCCGGCAGGCGGGAGCGCGTGGGCCCCAACGAGCTGGCCGGGCAGGGCTCGACGCCGGCCTGGCGCCTGGCGATCGGGCAGCTCGCCAACACGATGACCGCGGTCCTGGCCACGGCCGCGATCGTGACCGCCGTGATCGGCGACGTCCGGGACACCGTCGTGATCCTCGCGATCGTGGTGCTCAACGTGGCCATCGGCTTCGCGCAGGAGTACCGGGCCGAGCGGGCGCTGACCGCGTTGCAGGCGCTGACCAGGCCCGCCGCCCGGGTCGTGCGCGACGGCGAGGTGCAGGCGGTCCCCGCGGCGGAACTGGTCCCCGGCGACCTGCTGCTGCTCGGCCAGGGGGAGCTGGTGGCCGCGGACGTGCGCCTCACGCAGGCGCGCGCGCTGCGGGTCGACGAGGCGGCGCTCACCGGCGAGTCGGTCCCGGTCGACAAGACCACGCAGCCGCTGCCCGGGGTCGACGCCTCGCTGGTGGCCGAGCGGCGCAACATGGGGTTCCGGGGCACCGCGGTGACCGGCGGCCGCGGCGCGGGCCTGGTGGTGGCGACCGGGATGGCGACCGAGCTGGGGCGCCTGGCCGAGCTGCTCCAGTCGGCCAGGCCCGGGCCGACGCCGCTGCAGCGGCGCCTGGCGGCGCTCGGCCGCTGGCTCGCGGCCGCCGCGCTGCTGGTGTGCGCGGTGGTGTTCACCGCGGGGGTGCTGCGCGGCCAGCCGGTCGAGCTGATGTTCCTCACCGCGGTCAGCCTGGCCGTCGCCGCCATCCCGGAGGGTCTGCCGGCGGTGGTGACCGTGGCGCTGGCGCTCGGCGCCCGGCGCATGGCCCGCCGCCGGGCGCTGGTGCGCAAGCTCCCCGCGGTCGAGACGCTCGGCTCGGTGACGGTGATCTGCTCGGACAAGACCGGCACCCTGACCGGGAACCGCATGCTGGTGGAGCGGGTCTGGACCCCCGCGGGACGCTACCGGGTCACCGGCGCGGGCTACGCCCCGGCCGGCGCGGTCGAGGGCGACGGCGACCCGGAGGCCGACGCCTGGCTGACGCGCCTGCTGGCGGTCGCCGCCGCCTGCAACGACGCGACCCTGCGCCCGCCCGGCGAGCCGGACGGCGAATGGGGCGTGACCGGGGACCCCACCGAGGCGGGGCTGCTCGGGCTCGCCGGCAAGCGCGGGGTCACCCGCGAGGCGGTCGAGCGCGAGCGGCCCCGGGTCGCCGAGCTGGCCTTCGACGCCGACCGCCGCCGCATGGCCACCTTCCACCGGGAGCCCGACGGGATCTGGGTCGCCGCCAAGGGCGCGCTGGAGGCGCTCGCGCCGCGGCTGCAGCCGGCCGACGCGGCGCTGGCCCGCGAGGCCGCGGCGGTCGCGGCCGAGTGGACCGCGGGCGGCCGGCGCGTCCTGGCCCTGGCCGACCGCCGCCTGCCCGCGCTCCCCGAGCCGCTCGAGGCGGGCGAGGCCGACCTGCGCCTGGTCGGGCTGGTCGGGATCGCCGACCCGCCGCGACCGGAGTCCGCCGAGGCCGTCGCCGCCTGCCGGTCGGCCGGGATCACCCCGGTCATGATCACCGGCGACGACGCCCGGACCGCTGCCGCGGTCGCCCGCCGCGTCGGCCTGCTCGAGGGCGACGCGGGCGCGCTCACCGGCGTGGAGCTGGCGCGCATGGACGACGCCGACCTCGCCGCCCGGGTGCGGACGACAGCCGTGTTCGCGCGCACCAGCCCCGAGCAGAAGCTGCGCATCATCGCGGCCTGGAAGCGGCGCGGCGCGGTCGTGGCGATGACCGGCGACGGCGTCAACGACGCGCCCGCGCTGCGGCGGGCCGACATCGGCGTCGCCATGGGCGTCACGGGCACCGACGTCAGCAAGGAAGCCGCCGACATGGTGCTCGCCGACGACAACTTCGCGACCATCGTCGCCGCCGTCGCCGAAGGCCGGCGCATCTACGACAACATCCGCCGCTTCGTCCGCTACCTGCTGACCACCAACTCGGGCGAGATCTGGGTGATGTTCCTGGCGTCGCTGCTCGGCCTGCCCGTCCCGCTGCTGCCCGTGCAGATCCTGTGGGTCAACCTGGCCACCGACGGCCTGCCCGCGATCGCGCTGGGCCTGGAGCCGGCCGAGCGGGGCACGATGCGCCGGCCGCCGCGGCCGCCGGACGAGTCGATCTTCGCCCGCGGGCTGTGGCAGCACGCCCTGTGGGTGGGGCTGGTCATGGCGGCCGTGTGCCTCGGCCTGCTCGTGGTCGCCCGCGACGCCGGCTGGCCGTGGCAGACGATGGTGTTCACCACGCTCGCGCTGCTGCAGCTCGGCAGCGCGCTCGCCGACCGCTCCGAGCGCGACAGCTTCTTCACCCTCGGCGCCGCCACCAACCCGCTGCTGCTCGGCGCGGTGCTGGTGACCCTCGCCGTCCAGCTCGCGATCGTGTACGTGCCGGCGCTGCAGGGGGTGTTCCGCACCCGCCCGCTCGGCCCGGGCCAGCTCGCGGTCGTGCTCGCCGCCGCGACCGCGGCGTTCTGGGCGATCGAGGCCGACAAGCTCGTCCGCCGCGTGCGGGCGCGGCGGGCGGCGGGGGGCGGCGGCGGGGTCAGGCCGCCCGGGGGGTGCGGGTGAACAGCGCGCGGACGCTGCCGTTGCGCTCGGCGCGGCCGAAGACGGCCACGATCGGCGCCAGCAGCAGCAGCGCGGACGCGATCCACAGCGGGCGGCTCAGCCACCACCCCCCGCTGCCGGCGGGCGGCAGGCCGGCGAGCGCGCCGGTGGCCAGCACGACCAGCAGGTAGGCGCTCATGTGCCACAGGAACAGGGTCAACACGTTCAGGTTGACCAGCACCACCACCGCCCACACCCGCGGGCGGTCCAGCCAGCGGGACAGCGGGGCGCGCGCCAGCATGGCCAGGCCGGTCAGCCACAGCGTCATCGCGACCATCGCCAGCGTCGGCGGGAACTGGTTGGACAGGCCACGGGCGTCGGACCCGAACATCGGTCGCGGGTAGCCGAGCACGGCCACCAGGGCCACCAGCAGCGCCAGGCCGGACACGGCCAGCAGCACGTGCCCCCGCCGGCCGGCGCGCGCCAGGCGCCCGTCGGCGTAGAAGTAGCCGAGCTGGTGCGCGAACACCCACACCAGCAGCAGGTTCACCAGCCCGACGCCGGGCAGGTCCAGCCCGAACCTGGCCAGGTCCACCGCGGCCACCCCGGCCGCCAGCGCGACCGGGACCGCCAGCCCGAAGCGCCGGTGCAGCGCCAGCGTGACCGGCGCGAGCAGGATCACCGCCAGGTACACGTACAGGAACCACAGCGGGCCGAACGGCACCGTGGTGGTCGCCAGCAGCCCGGGCCTGCCCGGGGCGGCCAGCCGCCAGACGACCGCGACCACCAGCCACGCGGCGGCGAACACCACCGCCGGCCGCAGCAGCCGCCGGACCCGCGCCGCCGCGTACGACCGCCAGCCCTCGCCGCGGCGCGTGGCCGACGCCAGCGCGGTGGCGTTGGCGAACCCGCCCACCACGAAGAACAGCGGCATCACCTGCAGCAGCCACGTAGCCAGCCACAGGGCCGGGACGCTGGCGACCGCGTTCTCCAACCACAGCCGCCCCCCCTGCGCGTGGGCGGCGTAGATGAAGTAGTGGCCGAGGACCACCGCGCAGATGCTGAACGCGCGCAGGAAGTCCATGAACCGGTCACGTGTCGCGGGCGTGGCCCGCGCGATCTGGTGCACCGCGGGCATGGGCGGCCGCTCCGTCGTCTCGGGGGCGGACCGCGCAAGCTTTGCCCGCCGGCCCCGCGACGTCAAAGCGGCCGCGCGGCGTCCCCGCTCCGGGGGCGTCGGGTCCGTCACTCGCTGGGGATGGCGATCCAGAGCACCGGGTAGACGAGCAGCTGGCTGCCCGGGATGATCATCAGGATCAAGACGAAGAGCACCCTCGCCGCCCAGGGCGAGACGCCGAAGCGCCGCCCCAGCCCTGCGCACACCCCGCCGAGGATGCGCCCCTCCCGGGGCCGTACCAGGCTCGGTCGCTCGACCTGCCCCATGGTCCTCCTCCTGATCGGCTCGGCTGCATCGGTCGGCGTCCATCGATCCGGCCGCATCGGCTCGACTTTCCCGATCGACGGTAGCACGGCCGATCGGCCCGCCCGGGCCCGCATCCACCGGTCGGGTCCGCCGGTGCCGGCCCGCCGGTCACCCCTGGAGGCGGAAGCCGAGGTCGGCGGGGACGTCGGCCACGTCCATCTGGGCCTTCTGGAGCCTGCCGGCGTAGTCCCAGTTCACCGCCTGCCAGCGGGTGAACTGGTCCAGCACCCACACACCGGACTGGCGCGCGCCGTTGCCCGAGCGGCCGTTGCCCCCGAAGGGCAGGTGCGCCTCCGCCCCGGAGGTGGAGTTGTTGACGCTCACCATCCCGGCGCCGATCCGCTCGCGGAAGCGGAAGACCGTCCCCGGGTCGCTGGTGTAGATCGCGCTGGACAGGCCGTAGCCGTGGCCGTTGGCCAGCTCCATCGCCTCGTCGAAGCTGGCGAAGGCGGCGACCCCCACGATCGGGCCGAACGTCTCGTTGCGGTACAGCTCGTCCTTGGCGGTCACGCCGTCGACGATCGTGGGGTGGCAGTACATCCCCGCGTCGGGGTCGCCGACGAACCCGGGCCGCGGGTTGGCCGCGGTGATCCGGCCGGTCCCGGTGGACCCGCTCAGCCGGTGGTGGCCCTCGACGAGGTCCAGCCAGCCGAGGAACCGCTCCAGGAAGCGCTCGTTCATCATCGGCCCGTACAGCACGTCCTGCATCGGGTCGCCGACCGCGGCCGCCCGGGTCGCGGCGGTGAAGCGCGCCAGGAACTCGTCGTGGACCGACTCGTGGACGATCACGGTCCCGAGCGACGTGCAGCGCTGGCCGGCGGTGCCGAACCCGCTGAACAGCGCGCCCTCCACCGCCAGGTCAAGGTCGGCGTCGTCCATCACCACCATCGGGTTCTTGCCGCCCAGCTCCAGGCAGGGCGACTGCAGGTGGCGTCCGCACAGCTCGCCGATGCGGCGCCCGACGTCGCTGGAGCCGGTGAACCCGACCTTGTCGACCAGCCCCTGGCCGAGCGCCTGCTCGAGCCCGTCGAAGGTGGTCGGCCCGTCGGCGACGACCAGGTTGAGCAGCCCCTCGGGCAGCCCCGCGTGCCACAGCAGCTCGGCGAACGCGTTCGCGGCGGTGGCCGCGTACTCGGCCGGCTTCCACACCACCGCGTTGCCGCAGACCAGCGCGGGCACGATGTACCAGGACGGGACGGCGACCGGGAAGTTCCCGGCGGTGACGATCGCCGCGACCCCGACGGGGGTGCGGAACGTGAGGAGCTGCTTGTCGGGCATCTCGCTCGGGACCGTCTGCCCGTACAGCCGCCGGCCCTCCCCGAGGAAGAAGCTGCACGTGTCGATGATCTCCTGCACCTCGCCGAGCGCCTCGGCCCAGGGCTTGCCGATCTCGCGCGTGACGATCCGCGCCAGCGCCTCCTTGTTCGCCTCGACCAGGCGGCCCACCTGCTGCACGGCCCGGCCGCGGACGGGCGCGGGCGTCGCCGCCCAGGCGGGCTGCGCCGCGCGCGCCGCGCGGCAGGCCGCGAGGAACGCCGCCGCGTCGCCGAGCTGGACCTCCGCCACGACGTCGCCGGTGCGCGCCGGGTTGACGGCCACGAGCCGCTGCCCGCCCTCGGCGGGGAGCGGCTGGCCGCGGACGATCGAGCGGATGGTGGCCGGCATCGTTGCCTCCTGGGACGTCGGGCGCGGGCGGCGTGCCGCCGCACGCCAGCGTAGCCCGGCGGGCCGGACCTGGGCAGGGGTCGCGGACCGGGCGCGGGTCAGCGGCGCCGCGGCGGCCGCAGGCGGACGTGCAGGTGGTCGTCGTGGTTGCGCCAGGTCCACACGACCTTGCGGGGGCCGCGCAGCCCGGTGCGCGGCCCCACGAAGACGTCCTGCGCGCCCGCGCGCACGAACCGGTCGACGAGGTCCTGGGCGAGGGCGCGGTCGATCTGGCCGGGGCGCACCGGCGCGCGCTCCAGGCGGTCGCGGCGCGGGTAGTAGACGTCCACGTCCAGCCCGTTCTGGTGCGAGGCGTGCCCGTCGCCGCCGAAGCTCGGGCCGAACGGGCCGCCGTGGGGGCGGCTGAGGTCGCCGACGACCACGCGCGGCGCGCCCGGGTGGGCGGCGGCGTGCTCGCGCACGACCCTGAGCAGGGTGCGGACCAGCCGGTCGGTGCCCCAGCGGCGCCAGCCGCGGTTGCCGGTCGTGCGGCGGGGGGTGTCCCAGGTGACGAAGTGCTCGCCCTCCACGGGCAGCTGCACCCCGGCGACCAGGCGGCCAGCGGTCGGCCGGCCGAGCGGCCTGGACCGGCGCCACGCGATGCCCGCCTCGAGCCGGCGCAGCGCCGCCTGGCGCCCGGCCGCGCCCGCGGGCCGCTCGCCGGGGACCGCCAGCCGCAGCCCGGCCGGCGCGCCCCGGGCGGCGCCGTGGCCGGCCGGCCCGGAGCCGGGCAGGACCCCCGACAGCACGACCGCGAGGGACAACCCGCCGGTCAGCAGCAGCGCGCGCCGCCAGCGCGCGCGGCGAGGACGGCTCACACGGGGACCGCGGCCGGTCATCGCACCTGCGCGGGGACGGCGAGCGGGCCGCGCACCCCCGGCCGGCAGCGGAACAGGGCGCCGGCGAGGGGCTCGCCCGCGAGCCCCCTGGCCGCGCTGGTGACGTACAGGTCGCCCCGGTCGGGGCCGCCGAACGCGCAGGAGGTCACCTGGCTCGCCGGCAGCTCGACCTGGGCGTCCGGCCGCCCGTCGGGGGTGTGGCGGCGCACGCGCCCGCCGCCCCACAGGGCGACCCACAGGCAGCCGTCGTCGTCGATGGCCATCCCGTCCGGGGTGCCGTCGCGCCGGGGGATCGACACGACCCGGCGCCGGCGGGCGATGGCGCCGCTGCCGGGGTCGTAGTCGAACGCGTCGACCCCCTGGCTGGGGCTGTCGACGTAGTACATGGTCGCGCCGTCCGCCGACCATGCCAGCCCGTTGGAGATGCTCACGCCGCCGAGCATCCGGTGCACGCTGCGGTCCGGGTCCAGCCGGTACAGCGCCCCCGCGCCGGGGCGCTCGTCGTCGGCCACGGTGCCGGCCCACAAGCGCCCCCGGGGGTCGCACTTGCCGTCGTTCATGCGGTTGCCGGGCCGGTCGGCCTCGACGTCGGCGACCGGCGCCAGGGTCCCGTCGTCGCCGAGCACGGCGAACCCCCCGCGCACGGCCAGCAGCAGCCCGCCGGCCGCCCGCGGCACGGCCACGCCGACGTGCCGGCCGACCTCGACGAAGCGGTCCGCGCCGCTGGCGGGGTCGAACCGGTGCACCCGGCCGGCCAGGATGTCCACCCAGATCAGCTCGCCGCTGCGCGCGTCCCAGGCGGGGCCCTCGCCGAGCCGGGCGCGCGCGTCGACCACCACCTCCGCGGCCAGCCGCCGCGGGCCGCCGGCGGTCATGCGGTCGCGACCTGCTCGGTCAGGGCGCCCCGGTCGAACCAGACGCGCTCGCCGGTGAACAGCTCGGCCTCGGGATGCCAGGGGAAGGAGATGACGACCTGCAGCCGCACGGGCAGGCCGGTCGCCCGGATCCCCGCCCAGGTCCCGCGGTGGGTGCCGGTGAGGTCGGCGACCTCGATCACGCCCTGCGGCCCGATGGCGATGTCGGTGAGGTGGAACTTCACGTCCGGGAAGGCGCCGAGGAAGGTGGTGTAGAAGGCGCGGGCGCCCTCGTGCCCCTCCCAGCGCTGGCCGGTGGGCACGACCTCGTACACGCAGTCGGGGGTGAGGGTGGAGATGAGGCCCTCCAGGTCGCGCTCGTCCTCCGCGACCGAGTGCCGGATCCACAGCTGGCGCACCCGCTCGTACAGCTCCGGCGTGACCGGCCGCCGCAGCCGCTCCAGGATGTCCGAGCCGTCGCCGCCTCCCGCGTCCATGCCCGCTCGCTCCTTGCCCAGTGCCGCTCGCTCCTTGCCCAGTG
>Ga0126377_10000209_pt1 | contig 34005 bp, 25 predicted proteins | sample PanSoiMetPlot_22_FD_92647 | JGI IMG/M metagenome (GOLD analysis project Ga0126377, IMG submission 92647) | Tropical forest soil microbial communities from Panama - MetaG Plot_22 | ecosystem: Environmental > Terrestrial > Soil > Tropical forest > Bulk soil | place: Panama | collected 2016-02-17 | reverse complement strand
TTCGTGGATGGTCAGCGCCAGGAGCGCCACTTCCGGCATCCGTTCATGAAACAGCCGGATGCCTTCAATCCCGGAGAGGCCCGGCAAACCGAGGTCGGTCAGGATGATGTCAGGCGGTTCGCTCTCATCGATGCCGGCTATGGCGTCCTCGACAGAGCGGTAACTGCCCGCGCAATGAAAATTGGGCGAGCCGTTGATCAACATCTTCAGTCCTTCGCGCACATCACGCATGTCTTCGATAATGATGACGCGAATCGGATTGGATGTATCGGAGGAATTACTCATAATTTGACGCCCGACCATAGCATATATAGTTAAACTGAATGGCCACAATGTCGGTTGTTTCGGTTTAGGTCTGCGCCTCATCTTATCCTTCGCGGACGCGGCGGCGCTACCTGCACATTCGAGTAGGCGCTTTATTTGCCGAGCCATGAATGGGCGAGCGGTATCGTCAGCCGCAAGCGCGAGCCGGCGCCGATGTGGGATTCCAGCGACAATTCGCCGCTGAGATCAGCCGCGCGGCGCCGCATACTTAGCAGGCCGTTGCCTTCAGTCCGCGCCGCTGGATCGAAGCCCCGGCCGTTGTCGCTGATCGTGAGCCTGAGCCGCGCCTCTTCGACGCGCACCTCGATTTCAGCGCGGGAGCAATTCGAATGACGAGCGGCGTTGTTGACCGCCTCTTTGAAAACCAGATAGAGATTGCGGCGCACATCTACGCCTAGCTTTAAATCCTGCGCAGGGGCGGGAGCGATGAATTTCAACTCAATTCCGCGCAGCAAGAATACTTCCTCCGCGTGCTGGCGCATCTTGCGCGTAAGATCGATCAGACTGTCGCGTTGAGGGTTGATCGCCCATACGATGTCGCTCATCGAAGCGACCGACTCGCGGGCGATTTCGGCGATCGCCTGAAGCGAGCCGCTGACGGGCGAAGCGCCGTCGCCGTCCTGTTGCCTCGCTACTTCGCTGAGGACCGAAATACGCGTCAGATTGGCGCCGATGTCGTCGTGCAGATCGGTCGCAATGCGGGTGCGGACGCGTTCGAGTTTGAGCAGTTGCGCGACCCGGAAGCGATAGAACAAAGAACCCGCCAGTCCGACCGTCGTCGCGGCGAGCGCCATAAACCACCATCGCTGCCAGAGTGGAGACAGGATCGTGAATGAAAAGCCCGCCGGTGTTTCGCTCACGACCCCGTCGGCGTTCACCGCTCGCACGAGGAACCGGTAGCGGCCCGGCGCAAGGTTTGCGAAGTTTATAGTGCGCTGTTCGCTGAATGCGCTCCATTCGTGGTCCGCTCCTTCAAGCTTATGTTGATAATGTAGAACCTCTCCCACACCGAATGAGATGCCGGCGAAGTCTATTCGGATGTTACTCTGATCTCGCGCAAGCTCCAGGTCTCGGACCTCCGCTTCGCCCAAGTCCGAGACCGGAAAATGACTGCCGGATATTTCGAGTCCGTTTATGAGTACAACCGGCGGCGGCCGGGGGTGATCAGGCTCCGGAATAAATCGCGAAAGCCCTGTGTCAGAGCCGAACCAAAGCGCCCCCCGGCTGTCACGAAAACCGCCTATCACCTGGTTATTTGCCAATCCGTCTGCTGTCGTGAAATGCCTGATGCGCCCGGTCGCCAGATCCAGCCTGTCCAGACTGTGATCGGTTCCAATGTAAAGACGGCCCCAGCTATCTTCAGTAATGCTCTGCGCCTTGTTACTCGAAAGCCCTTCGGCGACTGTGTACGGTATGATTACCGGGCGTTCCGCCAATGGATCGTCAATGCGAGCAAGTCCGTTCCGACTGGACAAAATCCAGAGCCGCCCTTTGCTATCGAGGAACAGGTTATGAATAGTTCCTGGCGGAACCCCGTCGGCGGCGGTGAAGAGCCTGAAGCGGTTTTTCGCGTAACGAACCAGTCCCGCTTCTCCGAAACCCATCCATAGATTTCCCCCTTTATCTTCCGCGGAAAAATCAATTGATCCGCCCGGCGCCAAACCGTCTGCTTCCGCATATATGTGAACAGCCGCCGCGATCTGGTCCCACCAAAACAGCCGGGCGCCATCCCCGCCATTCCCGCCATTCCTAACAGATATGCGGAATTCGCCCCGGCTGTCTGCGTAGGAGCCGGGCGATTGCCATGTCGCTCGAGTGGCGACCTCCGGATAGAGCGCTTCGGGGCGAAGTCGCCCGAGGTCGTCAACGCTCTGGGCTTTTGGGTAGCGCAACAACTGCTTGTCCGCGATCACCCACCAGCGGCCTTCTCTGTCCTGGAGACACAAGCCGCATTCATCAGGGCGAATCTGGCTAGGAAGGTTTAGTTCATTTGCAATAAAACGTTTTCCATCGAAGCGATTGATGAAGGCCTGATGATTGCCTTTCGTGTACACGCAAAGCTCGCCAGATCGGGTTTCCATCATGGAGCAGATAACCCTGCTACCCAGTCCGTCCGCCTCGGTGTAAGTTGTGAATCCACCCCTCGTCACTTTGACCGCGCCGCTGGCCGTGCCGATCCAGAGGTTGCCGTGGCCGTCTTCAGCCAACGCCCATACTCTGGGGTCAGTCAATTCTTTGCTACCCAGGGCCATGCTTACTCTTCGACTACCGCCGCCGTCGTCAGGGAGCAACTCAGCCAACCCGCAATCGGCGCCTACCCAGATTCTTCCATCCGTCGCTTCAAACACCGATACGATCCGAACACAGCCGAGGCCATCTTTGGTCGTATACTGGTGGGCGACGATGGGACGGCTCACGCTGGGGGTGGCGACCAGCATGTAAAGCCCTCCGTACCTGTCACCGACCCATAAATTACCCTGTCGATCCTCGATCAAACCTATTAGTTTTTCGCTCGAAAACCCATGATTCCGTGTAAAACGATCCACGTTACCGTCGGGGCTGCGCTTATAAAGGCCGCTGTCGGTCGCCAACCATAAAGCTCCCCTCCGGTCTTCGAGTATGTTACGCACAATTTGATTCTGCGGCTCGCTTGTCGGCATCCCCAACTCGGTAAAATGGAATCTCGCCTGATCGCCGGTCTGTTCCATCCGATAAAGCCCTCGCCAGGTGCCGATCCAGATCGTCCCCGATCGGTCTTCATAAAGTGTTTTGATGATGGATGTCATGCGATCGCCGCCGACACGATAAACGACGAACATCGGATCGGATCGATGCGACGCTTTCCCATAGGGAAGAGGCGAGCCTTTGGGGTTATAGCGGCACAGGCCGTTACTCGTCGCAATCCAGTAGGTCCCGCCGCGGGTTTCCAGCAGGTCGTTCACCTCGTCATCGGGCAAACCCTGCTCGGACGTGTAGTTGGCGAATCTGTATCCGTCAAAACGGGATAGCCCGTTTTCTGTGCAGAACCACAGGTAACCACGCGAGTCTCGAACTATTCGGCTGATGCGATTGCTTACAAGGCCGTCGGCCGTGGTGTAGGTTTTTACCGGCAATCGTTCAGCGCGAGCGACGCTCGGTTCGGCTACGATGATGAACAACCCCAGAATAATGGCTACAACGGCCTTGGATTGATGCATGCGGGCTCGATTCATTCCCTGACCTGGCTGAATCCTGCAGGCAGCCAGAACGAGGTTTTCTTTAGTTTTCCGAGAAGAAGGCCACTGCTAAGGCTACGACTTCGAAAATATTTTGCGGATGTAAAATGTTGCGCGCCACATCCAATAAAATTATAGGCGATATCCATTTCAATTTGAAAATAATGTCATTTCGTGTTGCTGTCAGGCCATAAATAACCTGCCTAAACTCAAATGCCGCTACGCGACCGCAGCTGTTCCGTATTTTCTTGGTTTCCCTCCCTCTATCGTGTAAAATCCGCCTCCGCAATTTTTGCGACCGGTTACCTTGGCGACGTCTTGGCCAATCACTTCGATTTCGTTCACGCGAGGCTTGGCGCCTTTCCTTCAGCTTTGGCAGTCATGGCAGTTTCGTAATCTGTCTAGGAAAATTGCCCCCTCGCCTTATTACGACCTGACCCTCAGCGCATTTTGGGCGCGTTTCCTTCAGGAGGAACAGCAATGAATTTTCTCAATCTGTCGAACCGCGATTTCACATCCTTGTCGATTAAAGACCTTCTCGAGGCGCGTGAAGCCTATCACGTTCATCTTTCCCGGATGGAGCAGGTGATCGGAACGGCTATCGGACGTTTCCTGATTCGCCGCCGGGATAATGATTACAAAGATCCCTACGGGCATGAGAAGCGTTTTCAATCGACTAAACGAACTCTTGGCAATTCAGATGTCCGTAAATGGTCCTGGCCTTGTGTGCTGGTCTTCGTCGAGAGTTGGCTTACCAAAGAAGAAATGAACGCGCAGCCGGACGACATCGTCCCGCCATTCCTCTACTTGCCCGACGGCCGCGTCATCCCCACTTGCGTCGTCTGCGCGGGCTTGGATGAGGAGCCGTTGTCCCCGCTCGGGCGCCTCAATTATCCCAGCAAGTTGATCGGCGGCGGCTACCCGGTGCTGACCGATGTTCAGAACAGTCAGCATGTCGGGTCTCTCGGCTGTCTGGTTACGGACGGGGAGTCGATTTACGCGCTAACGAATCAGCACGTCATCGGCGCGGCAGGGCGCGAGACGCTAACGCTCATCAACGGTCAGCGCCGGCCGATCGGCAAGGCTTCTGACAGACAAATCGGCAAGAAATCGTTCGGCGCCGTTTATGAGGGTTTTCCGGAGGTTCGCGCTTTCTCCAACCTGGACGCCGGCCTGGTCCAGCTCGATGACGTCAATAATTGTACGGCTCAGGTCTTCGGCCTGGGCGAACTCGGACCACTCATCGACGCCAACGTCAATACACTGTCGCTCGATTATATCGGCATGCCTGTGCGGGCGTTTGGCGGCGTGTCCGGCGAATTGACCGGCAGGGTCTTCGCCTTTTTCTACCGCTATCGCTCTGTGGGAGGCTTCGACTTCGTGGCCGATTTACTTATCGGCCCTAGTGACGAGCGGACCCCTTTGCGCACGCAGCACGGCGATTCGGGCACGGTCTGGGTTTACGATCAGCCGCAGGTTCAGACGAATGGAAGCAGCGCTAAAGCGTCCAGGTTCAGGCCGCTGGGCCTGCAGTGGGGAGGGCAAAAGTTGTTGTCGGCCGGCCGTGAAATCGGCATACAGTTCGCGCTAGCTACCTTTATCAGCACGATCTGCCGCGAGCTGGATGTTGACCTGATCAGGGACTTGAACGTAGGACAAGTGCCCTTTTGGGGGCGGCTCGGACACTACCAAATCGCGGCGGAGGCATGCGGCCTGGTGACCAATAAAAAACTCGCCGCCTTGCTCAACAAAAATGTCAATCGCATCAGTTTCGACATTCAAACCATACATGACAGTAGCAAGAACGGAAAAACTGGAGTCTTTAAACAATTCTCCGGCTTCGTTCCTCTCGCCGACGTGCCAGACTTGGTCTGGAAGTCCGGGCCCGCCGGCATACGTCGCGGCAAGGAAGGTCCGAATCACTTTGCCGACGTGGATGCGGTCAGTCCCGGGCCAAAATTTCCCGGCAAATCACTCCTCGATTTGACCAAGAAGGCCGGCAATATTGATCCGGCGGTTTGGGATACTTTTTACGATGAGTTGAACGATAACAGCGACATCAAAACCGATAAAGGCTTGCTTCCTTTCCGGGTCTGGCAGATTTATCAAGAGATGGTCGGCTTCGTGAAAGCGCGGAAGGTGGTTGATTTCGTCTGCGCCGCAGGCGTCCTGGCGCATTACGTAGGCGACGCTTGCCAGCCGCTCCACACCTCGCAATTCCACGACGGACCGCCGGGCCAATCGATCGGCGTCCATTCTATGTACGAGAACACAATGCTCGATTCCAGGCCAGATGAGGTGGTGAGCGCCGTGGAATCGGCGATCGGCAATCACAAAGCCAAAAAGGACGTGGTCGGCGGCAAAGAGGCGGCGGCGTCAATCATTCAACTCTTCCGCGATGTGCGTAAGGCGCTCACACCTGAAGAGATCGTGGATTTCTTCCAAACATTGACCGACAACAAACCGGCGCGGATGTGGGAGGAATTCGGTGAACGTACGGCGAAATGCATGGCCTTGGGCTGTTTGCGTTTGGCGTCACTCTGGCAAAGCGCTTGGGTTGAGGGCGGCGGCGACCAAATCCCCAACAATATGCTGACGGAGATCAAAACGAGCGCATTGAGACAGAAATACGAGAATAAGGCCTTTCTGGAATCGATGAGCCTCAAGGATATGGTCGAAGAGCACGTCCTCGAATAAGAGTATAGTCGAGTGTGGGCGGTTGAGGCGTCGCCAAGCCGGAAATGGGCCGATGGGTTGGGGCGCCTCGCTTGAGGCCGCCAATGAAAGCGCCCTTTTGAATAACGTTTCAGGCGGGTATCGGTTCTTCCGCCCTGCGGCCCGAAGTCGCCAACGCCATAAACCGCTAGTGACTTTGCAAGAGCCCTATCACGGTAGGGCTCTTAATCTTTACACCAATCAATCTCCTCATTATTATCCGCGGATGTGGACGAAGCTGATCACCCCTTCGATTATAGCTATTCTTATCACTGCTGTCTGGACGTATTACGCCACAAAGATCGACTTTGGATTGCGCGGGGCGTCGTGAACAATTCAAAATCGTAATTGACTAAAGTCGGCATCTTAATTGGCTGAAGTCGGCATCGTAATCGGCTGAAGTCGGCATCGTAATCGGCTGAAGTCGGCATCGTAATCGGCTGAAGTCGGCTAAAAGCGGCGGATCATGAATCGCATAGAGAAGTATGAAATTTTGTCTGTAATCGGGCGCGGCGGGCTAGGCACGGTTTACAAGGCTTTCCATCCGCATCTGAAAAAATACATCGCCATCAAGGAGATCAACTCCAATTTGGCCGACAGCGCGGAGTTTCGGCGGCTGTTTGAGAGGGAAATCGAGCTATTGGCCAAATTGCCGGCCCACCCTAACATCGTAACCATACGCGATGCGCTGGTTTGGCAAGATCGGCTTTTCCTGGTTATGGACTACATTGACGGTGTAGACCTTAACGTAGTCATTCAGCGCGGCCCGGTAGACCTATCGCAAGGGGTCTTGTGGCTGGGACACATTCTGTCCGGACTGGCGGCCATTCATCAGCGCGGAATCGTTCACCGGGACCTCAAGCCATCTAACATTCTGATTGATCGAGAAGGCGCGGCATACATCAGCGATTTTGGGATTGCCGAATACGTAGACGGCGCTTTGAGCGATATGCTGACGGCCAAGTACGCCGCCCCGGAATTGATAGACCCGGCTCTGGGGCGCGCCGGAAAAAAACAACAAGTAGACATATACGCAGCAGGAATGTTAGCGTATGAGATGTTTCTTGGGCCGAGCCGTTTTCAGAATGCTTTTACATCGGTATACCAGCGCCAGTCGGCCGAAATCACTGAAAGCTGGCTGGTCTGGCACACCAATTTAGCTAAAACCGTTCCGAAACTCTCAGCAATAGAGCCTCGCATTTCAAATTCGCTTGGACTGGTAGTTGAACGGATGATGGCGAAAGACGTGAACGAAAGATACCTCGACGCAAATGAAGCCAGACGCGACTTGAAAAACAGCGGCGGATATGATGACGACTATTCGGAGCCATTGGCGGCCAGCCGAGAAGACATGACCGTGCCCATCCCCAAGGCGCTCAGAAGAAACGAGCGCGAGCCAATCCAACCCGTTTCGCCCCCCGCCCGTCATAACCCGCCGCGAAAAGATTGGCGACCGGGCTGGCTGCGCCGCGTTCCCAAATGGGCGCTATTCGCGGCCGCCGCGCTGGCGTTTTTCTTACTTCTAAATTTGTTGTCTATGTTGTTGCGGGATCAGCCGGGGTTGACGCTGATAGTTAAAGGCGTTTCGGCGACCAGCGAAGTTTACGTCGATGGCGTCAAGCGTGGCATTCCTCAAATGCAAATGACGGCAGGTGGCGCGCCGATCAGCTCGATCAACGTTTATGGCATGAAGGCCGATCAGAAATACTCCATCCAGGTTAAGTGTGGCGCCGAGAATGTCAATCTTTTCCGCGAAGGCGTTCCGTTCGATGGCGCCCTGCAGGGCAAAGACGGTCAGAAAATCGAGATCACCGGGGAGAAATGCGGCGTAGCGCCGCCTGGACTACCGCCAGAAATCAACTACAACGGGCCGATGGTGCTCGTGCCTGAAGGCGAATTCATTATGGGAGACGACAGCGGCCCGCCGGAAGAACGCCCCGCGCACCGCGTCTCTGTCCCGGCGTTTTATATCGATAAATACGAGGTTAGCAACCGGCAGTATCGGCAGTTTTGTGTTCCGCAGGGAATTCCGATGCCGAACCTGCCGCAAATGGATGATGCGGCCAAGAGGGCCTTCTCTTGGCTCTTGACTTACTATGCCAAGCCTGACTACCCGGTTTTCGGAATGAGCCATCTGGAAGCGCAGTCTTGCGCCGAGAGAATTGGCAAGCGATTGCCGTCCGAAGCCGAGTGGGAAAAGGCTGCTTCATGGGCGCCTGGAGAGGCCGGGAACGTTCAAAAGTACAGCTATCCCTGGGGCAATCAGCTTGATTTGAGCAAAGCTCGACTTGCCTCCGATCAGCCCGGGCCTGTTAACGGCGATCCGGATGACAAAAGTAGGTATGGCGTGATGGGAATGGCCGGTAACGTCAGCGAATGGGTTTCGGATGTCGCCAGACTTTATCCGGGCTCAGGCGCTTTCGGAAATAATTCTCCATATCAACCGGACGCCCGTCTCGCGCGTGGAAGGACCTTCCGGAGCAAGGTGGAAGGAGCGATCACTACGTATCGAAAAGACGCCTATCAGCCAAATTTGAAGAATGGAATGACCACATCCGACGGAAGTCCGATCGGAATTTTTGTCGGGTTTCGTTGCGCCATCTCAGCTGACGACCCCAGGCTCAGGCCATATATCTCGTCGGCTGGCCGATGAGGCGCCACATCAACAAATGATTCGAAGGAGGTGGACCTGCTTATGAGAATGCCAGCGGCATTTTGGGTTACAGCCCTGATCATCATTTCTTTGGGTTTCGCAGGCCTTAAGCCCAATAACAAAGCGAACGCGCAAACGGCGCCGGAATATGGAGGAAAGGATGACAATATCGAGATTTTTCGAGTGCCAAAACCCGGACGTCCACGGCCGCGCGTGAGGAGGATTATTGCCCCGCTTCTTTCATTACAGTATTGGTTGATGATCCGCAATCGCGACTGCCGTGCGCAGGAGGTTGACCCTAACGCCATTTTTCTCACCGATGACCAATTGCGAATCGGCGCCAAGGTAAATCAGGGCGGCCATCTGTATGTAACTCTCAGTGTGCAAGACCGCCAGGAAGCAATATTGATTTTCCCCGAGCCGCGCATCAACCGGGGGAGGAATCAGATCACCAAAAATCTGGAAATCATCGTGCCATACCGCTGTCCGACGACGCCGGAACGGGACAGGAATTGTCCGCGGGACATTGATCCTTCCGTCGATTGCTGGTGGAATATGACCAAACCTTATGGCGAAAAGTATGTGACTCTCATTTTCAGCCGTGAAGAGATTAAAGAGCTGGAAAACCTGCTTAAAGAAGCCGACCTAAACCCGCAAGGCAGTATGGATTTGCCAAAGCTGTCATTGGACACCTTGAATAGGATCAAAGACCAAACCGTTCGACAGGAAGACCTCAGGCGGGAGAAGGTTAAACCAAGGCCTAACGAAAAAGGTTTTATCGCAGCCAACTATGTGACGCGAATTACCAATCTAAATCGCAGAGATAATGAGGAGATCGTCGAAACGATCACGCTCAAACATCAACAGAGATAATTGGTCGCATCGGCGGTCGCCGCAGGGGGTTATAACCATGAAAGCATTCTTCAGCCGCATCATTGTCGCCACAGTATTCAGTCTACTGGCCGGTTTTGGTCTCTCGGTATTCAGTTTCAATCCCTACACGCTAGCGCTTGCCAACGGGACACAGCAACCTGATTTGATCAGGGAAGGGAAGAAACGGGTCAAGGATGAAGAGAAGAGGTTGAAAGAGGAAGAAAAGAAGCTCAAAGAAGAAGAAGAGAAGAAGCTCAAGGAAGAACAGAAGAGGCTTAAAGAAGAAGAAGAGAAAAGGCTCAAGGAAGAAGAGAACAGGCTGAAAGAGGAAGAAAAGAGGCTGAAAGAGGAAGAAAAAGAAAAAGAAAAAGACCAGAGGCTGAAGGCGGAAGAGGATGGGCTGAAACTGAAAGAAGAGCAGAAGAGGCTGAAAGAAGAGCAGAAGAGGCTGAAAGAAGAACAGAAGAGGCTGAAAGAAGATGGACCCAGCGCCCCCCTCCGCGCTGACGGCCTGGACATCGCTATTTTGATGAAAGACAACCAGGGAGTGTTCGCCCCCATCGATCCCAGCCGTGAGTTCGTGAGCGGAGAGCAGTTCAGAGTGGAATACGACAGCCGGCTGGACGGCATTGTGTACTTCGTCAATGTTGATCCGAATGGGGTCACGACGGTGATATATCGCGACGAGGTCAGCTACGGTAAAAAATATGTGCATCCGTCGCCGGAAGAAAATAAGGTCATTCAGTTCAAAGGAAGCCCGGGGATTGAGGTGTTGAAGATCATTATCTCTACGAAAGAACTCCCGGAACTCGAAACCGCCTTACGGGAAAGCGACGGAAAGCTCGGAACAAACACGGAGCAGGCCCAGGACGAACAGGCGGGATATGTCGCGCCGAAGCAGGCGCCGGGCAGGCCTTGTAGCGGATTGGAACTGGGGGCCGGCCGCGCGAAGATCGATTGTCGAGAACTCAGCGTGGTCAGCCAGAAACAGGATCAGGGGAAAATCTCCGTCGCCGTCGCCCCAAAAGGCGGCGGAACGGGGTCAGATTCACTTGACTCAGTCAAATTGAGTCACGGCGAAGTGGCTGTGTTGGAGATTCGGCTGAAGCACGTTCAGCGATAACCGACCTCAACAGCCGTTTTCGCGCAAAAGAAATCCGTGGGAGAAAAAATGCGATTTAAACTGTTTATTCTAGCTAGCTTATGCGGCATTCTGATGCCGCTCGTTGGTTCGGCGCAAAAGCAGGTTAATACCAGAGCGCGCGAATTGTTCGTCACAAAACAAGCTGACGGGCTTGAAGTCACCGTCAAATGTCTCGACAAAGGCGGCCAGTTTAACGTGGTTGATCCGAGCCGGGAGTTCAAAATGGGCGACCATGTCCGCGTGGAGTTTCGGAGCAATTTCGACGGGCTAGTCTATTTCCTTAATATCACGCCGAACGGCGTTTTGAAAGTCATCCACAAAGACGCGATCCGCGCCAACACTTTAAACGTGCTTCCGACCAGCCCCAATACGATACAATTCGACAATGATCCGGGTGTTGAAGCGCTGAAGATCATTCTTGCCCGACAGCCGATAGATGAATTCGAAGCGGCGCTGAGAAAATCTGGGGGCATGTTAGGCAAGACGGTCTCCGGAGTCGTTGATGAGCTCTCCCAAAACAATGGGCAGGCGCCAACGTCGAATCATGCCTCGTCGAATGAAGTGGCGAAAACCGGCAAATATAAGCCGAAAGTCACGCTGGTCTCCGAAGAAGTCGGCGTCGTGACCCCGATGCCTGGTCAGGAGTGTGGCGGGTTGGAGTTGTCGATTGGTGGAAAGAAGCTCAACTGCCGCGGGATGATCGTCGCCAAAGGCAATGAAAGGAAAGGCGAAGGCGCGGTTTTCGTGGCGGCTAACAACTCAATAAAGAGCGGCGCCTTGCAATCCGGTGACGCGGCGGTGATTGAGCTACGCTTCAAACACGTCAAAGTTCCGGAGTGAGTTGGCAGCTTAATTCGGTTAGCAGATGCGTGAACGGTTCTTTGGCGCAAGATGATTAATCGCGCCTCTTTCCTGATTAGACTCCTGATCGGACAAGGCCACAAACAGGGCGATTAAACAAATCGCCCCTTCATCGTACACGCATCCGCTAACCGCCATAGGCAATTGGCGCTCTTAAATGCGAAGGATAGAAGCTATGTTCGCGTCTTCTTTCTTGACCGGGCCGCGATTCATCGCCTTGCTAGCAGTTCTGATTCTATTTCTCCCCGTGGCTTCGCCCGTATTGTCGAATGGATGGTCGAATGCCACGGCGGACGCGCTCTTCAGTCAGTCCGGGAAGTTCGCCAACAAACCGCAAGAGAAAGATTCGCCCCCGGAAAAAGGCCTGACGGCGGAGGCAAGGGCGATAGTCAGAAGCGCCGTGCCGGCAGTCGGGCTGGTGATGGTAAAAGTCGGCGACGAGAAGAATTTGTCTTATCGGGGCTCCGCCGTCGTGGTGCGCAGCGATGGGGTTGTCGTCACCAATCATCACGTCATTTATGACAAAGACTCGAAGACGATTTACGAAGGCCTCTATCTCCGACTTCCCGGCGAAAAAGAGAGCGCAGCTTCGGAAGCGATGTATCGGTTGGAGATAATTTCGGTGGACCGCCTGCGCGATCTAGCACTCCTGCGAGTGATCGATGCCGATAGGAGAAAGTCCGATGGGATGAAGCTGAATCTTGCCAGTCTCGAATTGGGTGACGAAAAGAAATTGGAATTGCTCGACGATGTGGTGGTGATCGGGTTCCCCGAAAAAGGCGGCTCGTCAGCCACGCTGAGCGTCGGCGTGGTGGAAGGAATTGATCCGAAAGGCGGCTGGATCAAAACCGACGCCAGGCTGCTGCACGGTAACAGCGGTGGCGCCGCCGTCAACAGCGAAGGCAAATTGATCGGAATCGCCACCAAAGTGGTCGCTGATGAAACCGAAAGTAACGTCAGGCTGGGGATGATCGGCTATTTGCGCAGCGTCAGTCTGGTGCGCCAGATGATGGGAAAACTGTATGAGACTGGGCGCGACAGAGAAAGGGCTGCCCCCCCGGCTCCGGCGGTCGCGAATTCGGCCAGACGCGAGACATTACCCGCCGTCAAAGCGGTAACCGTGCGCGGCGTCGTCAAGGATGCGCGCACGGGGAATCCCATCGCCGGAGCGCGTGTCGGGTTGTTGGTGGCCGGCGGCTATCTTAATGTCGCCAACATCATCACATGGGGGGGGACGAATGCGGAAGGGATGTTCGAGCTTGAAAAACCTGTCTTGCCTGGAACGTATACTTTGCGCGTCAAAGTCATCGGAGATTCCGCATACGCGCCATACGGCAGAGAAGTGGAGATCAAGCCCGGCGCCACTCTGAGAGTCGAGCTGAATCCGTCGCGTAAACAGTAAGCGACAGCTAGCGAGGGAAGGCCTACTTGGTTTATTTTTATCGCGATGATTAACGCGAGACTGATAGTTCAAGCCCCTGACAAATCGCCCACCGAGCACGATGTCACCAATTCCATTTCAGTTGGCAGCGCTTCGGACAATCAGGTCCGTTTAAGCGATCGCGGGGTCGCTCCTTACCACGCGATCATCGTCAGGGTAAATGATTCTTACCTGATCAGCGACATTGGCAATTCCGGCTCCTTCGTCAACGGAGCGCAGATTCAAACCAATCACCCGCTGCGCGACGGGGACCTCATTTCTATCGGCGAAGCGGCGCAAATCAAATTTCTGATGCTTGCGGCGGAGGTTCAATCCGCGGAGGTCGCGCCATCTCAGTCCTCGCCGAATTCCGGCGAATCAGCGGCGGCAAGCGGCGTATCCGAGGGGGCTTTGTCATCGGGAACTGCTGAATCTGCCCAACGGTCGCAGGCCGTAGGAGGGAACAGCTCCGAAACGTTTTCCTGGCTGCACATCGCGCTGGCGTTCACGATCGGGCTATCTATGGTGGGCGTTGTGGCCCTGGGTTACTATTTGTTACGCTCTGAAGGACCAAATGTGAACGGTAAGAACTGCGGAGTGGCGCGCATCATCAATCCCGCCGCCGGAACGATCGTCAGCCGCGCTACGACAATTTCCGTCAAGGCTGACAATCCTGAATGCATTCGGCGGATCAGTTACCTGATCGACGGACAGCCATTCGCCAGTTCTGAAGCCGGTGTCTTTGAAGCGGTCCTCGACCCGATAAAGCTCAGGGAGCAGTCGCCGCGTCTGGCCACCGGTAGTCATGAACTGTCGATCGTGGTCGAAGGCGCAGGATTGCGCGAGGAGTCGGAAGCGGTGGAGATAACTTTGGATGTCCCCGGCGGCGGAATTGACCTGGGCTTCATTCGCGAAAAAGCTGAGGCCCTAGCCGGGCTGCTCTCGGGCGCCAATGGCGGCGACTTTGTTTTCGAGACTGAATTTATCGACCGCATCCGAACTCAAACGAGCGAATTCCGCACGGATTTTTACTCCGCCGCCGAACAGCATAAGTTCGAAATCAATCCCACTTTTCGCAACGACGCGGGATTGTCGGAACTGTTCGGTTACATCCTGGCGCTGAGCCGCAGTCGGTTCGTCGCCGGGGCCGGCGTCAATGGCTGCGGCGTTGATCCGGATGGCGTCGGACTTTGGCGGTTGTCGCAACGCATCGTTCGGCAGTATCCCAATAAATGTGGGGACTCGAATCAAGAAGTCTGTATCGCGGCAACCCATTTCAATGAGCTGCTCGGTATTTTCGAGGGCCCCGAGGGATTTATGTATGCGGTCGCCTGCTTCGGCGAATCGAGCGATCGCGCAGGCAAGATCCTCGACCGTATGCCTGACGCGAATCAGCGCCGCAATTTTTGGGCGTCTGCGCGCACAAGCTCGATGACGCAGGATGAAGTTAGCCGGGTCGTCTGCTTCATGGCTGCGGGCGTCGTGGCTCAAAATCCGAAGTCCTTCGGGATCAACAGCCAATCGCTTTCTAGCAGGGTAAAATAAAATCGGGAAATATTGAGATGGGACTGATTTTGGACATTCAATCTCCCGGCGCCGAGACGAACGTCACGCTGAATGAGGAGGGCGCAAGCCTGGGGCGCGGCGAAGCGGCGCAAGTGCGGATCGATGACTCCGGCATTTCCCGCCTGCACGCCAGCATCAGCCGTAGAAGCGAGTTGTGGGTGATTGCGGACGCCGGGTCGGTCAACGGCACCTTCGTAAACGGGCGCGAAGTCGCGCCCGCCGGAACGCCGCTCAAGGATGGAGATGTCATCAGGCTGGGCGAGTCCACGACCATCCGCGTGACACTGGGCGCGGCGGCGTTGGCCGGACGGCAGGCGGAGAGGCGGAAAATCGCTGAAAAGGAGAACGAACGAACGCCGAGATTGGCTCTGGCTGCGGCCGTCGTGCTGACCTCATTGTTTCTGGCCGGTGTCGCCGCGCTCGGCAAACAGATGTTTGATAAGCTCAGAGAGCCTTCGGCGCCCGAGGCTACGCCGACGAAGACGAATGAATTTTCGCCAGTCGCCGAGCTCACGCCGACAATCACGCCGATCGCCACTCCCGTTATCACTCCGCCGGGGCCGCCGGGGCCGCCGGGGCCGCCGGGGCCGCCGGGTTCGCCCGCGCCGGCGGCGCCTCCTCCGTATCTGAAAATGAGCGAAGTTGAGCAGTACAATTTCTTGAGTCTCAAGGCCCGCAACATCACCAGAATGATGGGAAACCGCGAATACGTCTTTGACCGCGAAGCGGTCGGTTACGTCAAGTATTATGTCGACGCTTATGCGAAGCGCGTCGGCAATGACTCTCGGACGATTTGGGGAGAAGATCTGCATTTTATGTTCGGTCGCGCGACTGAATACGCGCCGGACATCATCGCAGCCTTCAGACGGGAGAATACTCCGATCGTACTCGGGTTATACATCCCCGTGATCGAATCCGAATATCACAAATGCCTGCAGAGTCCGGCGAAGGCGCTTGGTCTTTTCCAGTTTATCGGGCCGACGGCCGAACATTACGGCGTCCCCGCCGATAAGCGGTGTGACGAGAAGTTGATGGCTCCGGCGGCGGCCAGGTACATGAAAGATCGCATCAAAGAATTCGGCACGGGTCCGATGAGCGTGGCGCTGAGCGTCGCGGGATATAACCGGGACCCGGCCTCGGTGCGCCGCGATCTGCAGGACGTCGTCGACAGCAAAAGCAATGAACGCAGCTTCTGGACCCTGTTGGCGCGAAAAGAAGAGCTGGACCACTGGTTCCGAAATGAGAACGTCAAATACGTCCCGAAGTTTTTTGCGGCAGCCATCGTCGGAGAAAATCCGGCCTCTTTCGGTTTGCGAATCAGAAAACTTTCGACCTACGACCAACCCGTCTTTCTGCGATAAATCAGGCTAGGCGTCCACTCGGCTCTGGCGCCGGGATAGACCTTTCGACAATGCCGCGAGAACTGATCCTGAAGATTCACGACACTGAGCCGGCGCGGGAAGTCAGCGCGCCGATCGGGCGATGCTCGATCGGACGCAGCTCGGAAAACGACGTAGTGATCGACGCCCCTGGCGTTTCCCGACGGCATTCGGTCATAGGTCATTACAGCGACGGCGCGCAGATTTCCGATTGCGATTCGCAGAACGGGACTTTCGTCAACGGGCGGCAGATCGTCGGGTCGACGCCACTCAACAGCGGCGACATCGTATCAATAGGCGCTGTATGCGAGATCACTATTATGATGCGCTCTGACGATTCACAAGTGAAAGTTGCGGCCGACGTGACGGAGCCCCGGACTGTACCCGGAAAATCTTCTCTCACGGCGCCCATTGCGGCCATAGCTTCAATGGCGGTGATCGTGGCAGTCGCGGCCGTGGTCATCCTCGCAAGGTATTATGGCGAGCGGAAGCCTGACGGCGAAACGCCGACTCCAACGCCGAGCGTTTTCAAGACGCCGAGTCCGTCGGGCGACTCGACGCGTTCTGAGGAGGCGGTGGCGCTCGACCGGATCGAAAATGCGGTTAGACAATTAATGAGGCGGATCAGCAATGATTCGCAGATTTACGCTTTTCCTGACGCGTCTCCGCTACGCGAAATCAAGGATACGCTCGGGCAAAGCTGTAAATCGGCGCCGCTCGCCGCCGCGCTTCAAACGATCGGTCGGAATCACAATGAATTTATCAAGCTGGCCGGAAACCAGATCACTCCGGATCTGCTGGCATACGCGGTCCTGGCCGAGACGAATGGGGGCGCCCCCAATCCATCGAATCTGGTGGATACGGCCCGATTGATGGCTCCGAAACTGATTTCGTTGCGCAATACCTTCGGCGATGAGACGGCCGATAGCGTATTGATCTTTGTCGCCGCTTACCCGGAAGGCGTATTTCCGAAGGGCGGCCATCCCTTGCTCGGTCGAATTCCCGGTGATAACCCGATGCGGGATCGAAAAGTCTGGAGTCTGGCGCGCCGCGGGAAATTCAAACCCGGGCAGTACGAATTCGTCCTGCGGTTCATCGCATACGGAATCATCGCCGACAATCCCAGGCAATGTGGTATCCAATTGCCGAAGCTGGGTTTTTGAAGCCGACGGCCGAATATGATGGTTGACTTTTACAGATGCGATAATCAGAATGCGCCTGCGGTCTTAAGGGAACTGAAGCCAAGATTGAACTTTGAAGGCAACGGAATCTCTCTCCGGCCAGTCAAATCGCCATTATCAAGTTGTTAAGATTGTTAAGTGAAGGATAGTTGGCCGGCGGAATTGATCTCCGCCAGGCAGTTTCTCTCTGGTACAAGATATGAGTCGTTATCGTCGCGTCGTTTGGAACGAGGGGATGCTGTTGACCCCCCACCATTTTCAACAAGCCGACAATTATCACGAAGACCTGGTCAACACGCGAATCGCCGCGCTTCTGCCTTACGAGTGGGGTTTGCTGGAATTGCAGATCAATCGCGACGCTGTCGCCAACGGCTCTGTTCAATTGATCAGTTGCCGGGGCGTAATGCCTGACGGCCTGGCCATCAATATTCCTCAAACCAGTCCGCAACCCGCGTCTCGCCCGGTTGAAGATAACTTCAGTCCGACCGCGGACCACCTGGACGTTTATCTGGCTGTCCCGGCCAGCCGCGATGGAGTACCGAACTTTCAGCCGAATGGCGCTCCGGCGTCTGCGACCGTTCGGTATTTGCAGGAACCCGGAATCGTAATTGACGAGACAACCGGCCAAAACGAGCAGCAATTGCCTTTCGGGCGCGGGAACTTTCGATTGATCTTCGAGGGCGAGGTGCGCGAGGGCTATAGCGCCATCAAGATCGCCCAGTTGCGGCGCACGACGACAGGGCAGTTGACCCTTGCGCACGAATATGTCCCTCCGGCCTTGCACATCGCGGCTTCGCCATGGCTGACCAATCTGCTGCGCGAGTTGATCGAGTATCTGGTGGCCAAGAGCCGCACGCTCGGCGAGCGCCGCCATCAGAGCAGTTCCGGTCAGGCGGTCTTTTCGACGGATGACGGAGTGATCCTGTGGGTCTTGCCGACAGTCAACGCCGCGATTCCGGCGCTGACCCATTTGTTCAGGCAGCGCATCGTTCACCCTGAACGGCTATATGTGGAGATGGTCAAGCTTGCCGGGGCTTTGATGTCACTGGTTTTCGAACGTCTCGCCAAAGACCTGCCTCAGTACGAACACCAGGACCTTTACAACACTTTCCGGCGTCTCGATTTTGAAATCAGGGATTTGCTTGAACGAGTAGACCCGAAGCGTTACGTGCCGATTCCTCTCACTCAGGAGCGCCCGGCGCTCTACGTCGGCAGAGTCAATGACGTAGCTCTGCTGCGCGAGGCTGAATTCTTCCTGGCCGTCGGCGCAAATGTGCCGGAGAACAAGCTGATCGAGCGCGTGCCGTTCGCCATCAAGATCGCCGATCGCGACGGGATTGACGTCGTCATCAACAACGCCTTGCGGGGGGTCAGCATCACTCACGTCACCCCGCCGGGACAGATCCCCACGCGACAGGGATTGCATTACTTCCGGCTTGATCGTAACGATCAGGATATTGCGCTGAAACGATTCTGGGATCGAGTCGTCGAGCTCAAGACCATTTCGGTCTGGGTGGCTGACGAGTTCCCGGATGCGAAACTGGAGATGTACGCCGTCAAGCCGCGCTAAACCGCCGTATTGTTTTAACGTCCGACTCAATGGCAATGAAAGATGGAGCAAACGCGTAATCGGCTCAAATCTGAAAATGAATTGATCGACCTGGCCACGCCGGTGTTTCAATTGGTGATGACTCTGAAGTCAGGAAGCGCCGCGCTGTCGAGCGAAGAACTCAGGCGGTCGGTTGACAAAATGCTGCTGCAGATCGAGCAGGTGGGCGCAAGTCGCGGCTACAAAGAAGAGCAGTTGCAGACCGCCAAATTTGCGTTGGCCGCTTTCGTTGATGAAGCGGTTCTGGCCGGCCCCCTGAAAGAGGAATGGGAAAAATATCCGCTTCAACTCGAATACTTTCGCGAGGCGCTGGCGGGAACCAAGTTCTTCGACCGGCTCGACAGCCTGCTCAAACGAGCCGAGACGGAAGCCGATGTGGTCGAGGTCTACTACCTCTGCCTGCTGTTGGGATTCAAAGGCAAGTACGATGTTTTTATGGAAGACCAACTGCCCGGCGAGATCAACAAAGTGGCCGAGCGTTTGCGCCAGGCGGGACGATTACGCGGCAGCGCGCTCTCGCCTCATTGGAAAGTGACGGATCAGCCGGAACCGCCGCCGCCCGAACCGCCGCTGCCGCGCTGGGTGATCTGGACCGCGGCCGGATCCATCGGGCTTGTCGCGATCGTATACACGATTCTGAATTGGATACTGATCTCCGGGGTCAATGACTTCAAGCGAGGTCTGCTGAAGTGACTGGCGAAGTCTGCTGAAGTAAAACGAAGCCGAAACCAAAGAACCGAAGACTATGCCTGCGGTTAGCCAACAGCTCAAAAAATTAATTCTCCTGGCGGCGCTCGTTGCGCTCACGGGCATTACTATTCTGTTGATTCTGGTCGTCAGTGAAGAGATCGGCCCTGTGCAAATCATTCTCATCGCTTTGATTTTGTTGCTCTGGCCGATCGGCATTTTGTTCAACTACTACCGCCGACAGCGCCGAGGTTCGGAGCAGACGGACGTGGACGTCGCCGCCACGCCGAAGAAGGCGCAGTCAACTCGCGCCTCGCGCAGTTACGAAGAACTGGAGCGTGGGGCATACGAGACCACCCAATGGTTGGAGGAGAACCTCGTTGTGGAAGGGCAGGGCGTGGCGCCTATCTATCGACTGCCCTGGTTCCTGATCGCCGGCCCGCCGAAGTCCGGCAAGAGTTCCCTGCTGCTGTCCGCCGGGATGACGTTCAACGCGCTGCCGAGTCAGCGCCGCGCGGATCAGAACCTGCTTCGCCCGACAGGGAATTGCGATTGGCGTGTGACGGATCAAGCCGTGTGGGTGGATACGGCAGGGCGTTATCAAACGGAGAGCGCAGAGGGGCTACAGGGGGGCGATCGGGACGAATGGCTGGGGCTGATCGGCACTCTCAAAAAGTATCGGAAGAAGCGCCCGATTGACGGTCTTGTCCTGGCTGCCAACGCCTCGTGGTTGATCGGATTGAATGAGTCTCAAATCGAGCAACAGGCCCAGGTCTTGCGCGACCGCCTTGATCAATTGATCGCCGGAACCGGCGCGCGATTTCCGGTCTATCTTGTATTTACGCAAGCCGATCTGATACCCGGATTCGCGCCGTTCTTCAAGCAATTCAGTCAAACTCAGCGGGCGCAGGTTTGGGGCGCGACAATTCCGCTGGCGCAGGCCGAAGCCGGGCCGGCGTTGTTCGACAACGAGTTCGACTATCTGCTCGACTCCCTTATGCGCCGCCGCATGCTCCGACTGAGCGTCGCCGACAAGCCGGCCGAACAGTTGCAGGTCTTCGATTTCCCGCTCCATTTCAACCAAACCCGCCGCAAGCTCGGACTCTTTACGATGGCTCTCTTCCGGCAAAGCCTCATCAGCGGTAAGCCGCTTTTTCGCGGCTTCTACTTCGCAAGTTGTCCCGCGCCGAGGAACAGGCAGTCGGCCGAGGCTTCCGCCGATCAGGACGAGTCAAGGATCATCAGTCCCGGATATTTCGCCGAAGACTTTTTCAGAGAAGTCCTGCTGCGCGATAAAGACCTGGCCGCATCTTTCCAGGAAACCCAGGCCCAGCCGAATCGCCATCGCAAGATGATGCTGGCCGCCGCCGCGCTCGCCGGCCTGTGCCTGTTCTTGACTCTGGGCATGATCATTTCGTTTTTCAACAACCGGAGTTTGATCGAGCTCGCAAAAACGCAAGGCGGCGAACTGCTCGGCCAGTTCAAGCCTGATGACGCGCGCGCCGGCGCCCGATCCAATCAACCTGGAGATCGGGCTGGAGATCGGGCTGGAGATCGGGCTGGAGATCGGGCCGGCAATTTAGCCGGGACGAGCGCCGCGGTCACACAAAGCGACCTCAACTCGCTCAATTCCTTGCTCGACGTAATAAATCGGATTGACAGTCAGCGCGAAAGTCGGATCGGATCATTGCCATACCGTTTCGGCCTGTATTCGGGGAATGATCTCCGCCCGCGGTTGCGCGAAATCTATTTCGAATTTGTCTCGCGGCGTTTCCTGACGGCCGCGCTGAGCGGCTTGTCGCAGCGCCTGGATCAAACTTCGCCGTCGCAGACCAACAACGCTGAGCAGGGGGTTGATCAAGAGCAGCTTTATTACGACATGCTCAAAGCCTACAAGATGGGCGAGCGGCAAGCCTATGTCGAGCCCGTCTTTTGGCGTGAACAGTTGACGCGTTATTGGAAGGAACCGCCGACGCTGGGGGAAAAACGCCATCTGGGCTACTTCACCGAGCAAGCCGGGCTGAGCGACGGTGATGACGGCAGCGTGCCTAGACCGCAGGCCGATGATGAACGGGTCAAAGCCGCGCGCGGCAAACTGCAAAACTACGCCGTGGAGAAACTGGTCTACAACCAGATCATTCGCGATATTGAAAAGCAGGGGCAGCCCTATTACTTGCGCGACGTCGCGAAGGGGCAATTCGGCAGCGAATTTATCGAAAACGCCGGCTCGCAATCAGTGCCTTACGCTTTCACCAAGCAGGCTTACTACAAACATGTACAGGGAACGGCATGGCTGAATATCTACGAAGATTTGAAAGAGAAGAACGAAAACGATTACGTTCTGGATCGCAAATCGGAATATGAACGCGTCGAGCCGGAAAGCCTGCGGACCCGTTACCAGGCCGATTACGTTACGGCGTGGCAAAAATTCCTGTACGATCTGCGCGTCAAAAACTTCGACCGGAAGCGAGACGCCGTCGAAGCTCTGGAAGTTCTCTCGCAAGAGAACTCGGCGTTCGGCGCCATCCTTAAAGCCGTCGAAGATCAAACGACGCTTTCCAAACCGCCGATCAGTAGCGGTTTCATCGGATGGCTGAAATCGTTGGTGATGCGGAGAATCAAAGACAACAGCAAAGTCGAAACCGATTTTTCGCCGCTCAGAAGTTTCAACCTCAGCGCATATCTGGGCAAGCTTAAAGAAGTGCAGAACAGACTGCGCAGCGCGAATGGTGACGAATGGCGCCAGGTGGCGAACCTGAAAGACGACCAGAATTTCCAAAGCCTGATGGGTCAGGCGCGCGATTCCCTGGTGTCGCTGAAATCGTCCAACGCCACCAAATCGGTCGCCGATCTGCTCGAACGGCCATTGAAGAACATCGATGTCGGATTGGGCAAAGGGCTCTCGGCCGATCTGAATCAGGCCTGGGGCAAGGTTCTGGCTACGGCGCGCCAGCTCGAAGCCAAGTACCCGTTCTCGGACTCCCCCAGCCACGTGCAGTCGGCGGAGCTGAAGCAGTTTCTCAACCCGGTTAACGGAGAGTTGTCGCAATTTTACGAGCGCATCAAAATTGATCTGGACGGCAGCACCGGCCAGTTGAGGCCAAGAAATCAGAATCAATTCAACCCTCAGCTCATTGACTACTTGAACGGGATGCTGTCGCTGCGCGACACGCTGTTTCCGGCGAACAGCGACCAGCCAAAATTTGACTTCACAGTTTCACTGAAACCGCCCTCGGGCGTGACGGCGGAGATTCTTCTCGGCGATACGCGGGTCAGATCGGAAGGCGGCGTACTGCAGCAACAAAACGCCTCCTGGCCCTCTGCCGGAACCTTGGGCGTAACCGTCAACCGAATCGATGGCGGGCAATCACAGCTGCTCGCGCAGTATCCGGACACCTGGGGGCTGTTCAAAATGATGTCGTACGCCAGATTCGCCGACGGGCAATACCGGCTGGAATGGGGCGGCGTACAGGCGCGGATCCAGCCGTCAGGCAGTAATGATCCGTTTCGGATTAAGTTCGCCCTACTGCGCGCGCCGCAAACCTATCAATAACAATATGGAGGCGCTGTCATTATGTCTAAGGCAAAAGAATTGTTTGACGCCGGTCAACTTCAGGCCGCCATCGAAGAAGTAACCCGCGAGGTCAAAGCCAACCCTACGGATATGGCGCGGCGCACCTTTCTTTTCGGGCTACTCTGTTTTGCGGGCGAGTGGGATCGCGCCGAAAAGCAGCTCGATGTCATCGGCAGTCAGGACCCTCAATCCGACCTCGGCGCGCGCATCTATCGCCAAAATATCGCCGCCGAGCGAAAACGCGAGCAGGCGCTGACGGGCAAGGGATTCCCTAACTTCATGCTCGAACCGCCGAGTTATGTCGCTTTGCAATTGAAAGCCTTAGGTCAAATCGGAGCCGGCGACTTTAACGAGGCGCGATCCTTGCTCGACCGCGCCGCCGAAGATTGTCCGGTTTTGAGCGGAACTTTGGACGGCGAACCGTTCCAACATTTCAGGGACGCCGATGATTTAATCAACTTTGTGTTGGAAGTCATCCTGCAGGGAGAATACATCTGGCTTCCGTTTGAGCAGATTCGCAGCATTGAAATTTTTCCCCCGACCCACCTGCGGGATTTGATCTGGACGCAAGCGCGCATCCAGACCATAGGCGGCGCCGATGGCGCCGCGGGCGCGTTCACCGGCGAAGTGTTCATTCCAGTTCTTTACGCAAATTCGCATCAACAGGAAAATGATCAAGCGCGACTGGGAAGAATGACCGACTGGCGGCGACTCAGCGATGAAGTTTATACCGGGGTAGGCCAGCGTCTTTTTCTGGTAGGCGAACAGGATAAGGCAATGCTCGAGATCCAGGCCATTGATTTTGAATTGTCCGCTCCGGTCACAAATCAGCAGGCAGGTTAGCCGATGAATTTCCCGAGTGCGAAAAATCATTTCTACGACTGGCGTTGTTTTTCTTTGCTGGCTTATAATAATCCGGCGTTTGCCAGGAAAATAGGAGAATAGCCTGATGTCAGCCACCGCTTCAGTAATAAACCTTGACAGTTTGCTGGTCCCCATCTCCGAAGATAATCCAGTTGGAGCCGAATTGCGTTACACGCCGGTCGATCCCAAGCGCGGAATTTCCTGGCATGACGAAATCAGAGAGGCCGCCCGCGAAAATCTATTCGAACAAACGCCGAAAAACTCTGACTGGCCGAAAGTCATCGACCTTACGACAAAGGCGCTGACGAAGCTGAGCAAGGACTGGCAAATCGCCGCCTGGCTTGCTGAGGCGTTGGTCAAATATGACAGGTTCGATCGCATGGCGGGATTGCGCGACGGGACGAAGCTGATGCGCGGTCTGATGGAACAATACTGGGATAACCTGTATCCCGCCATCGACCTTGAAGACGGCGACGGCCCTTTGCTCGGCCGGATCAACGTGGTCTCCGCGCTCAGCGAGGCGTTTTCCATCGCCGTCAAAAAAATACCTCTGACCAACAACCTGTTAGGCTTGAGTTACAACTTTTTGCAATGGCAGGAATCCAAGAAATTCGATGTTCCCGACGACCCGAACGAGCATACCGAAAAGACGGCCGAATTGATTGAACAGGCGAAAGATGAGGGCAAGATCACCAGCAAAGATTGGAGTAACGCGGAGAAGGCTACACCATACGAACATTTCCTGGACCGGCTCAATCTGATTAAAGAGTGCCAGGAGGAATTGAAGCTATTCGATGAGGCCATGGATGAGAAATTTAAACGCCAGGCTCCAGGCCTCGGAACCCTGGGCCGGTCACTCGGCGATATTCACGACCTGATCGCCGAAATCGAGGCGAAGAAGCGCCCCGCAGTTATAAACGATGGCCATGACGGCGATGGCGGCGGAATAGAAGGAGGTCCAGCTATCATGCAAGGCGCGGTTAGTACCCGGCAGGAAGCCCTCAAACGTTTGGAAGAGGTCGCCAGATATTTCCGGCAAACAGAACCCCATAGTCCCGTGGCCTTTCTCGTTCAACGCGCGGTCAAGTGGGGAAATATGGATCTCAACGGCTGGCTTGATGACGTCATCAAAGATCCGGCGGTCCTGACGCAATTGCGAGAGACATTGGGGCTTCAGCCGTCGGCCGGAGCTGACGAATAACAATCACCATAATATTTCTCAGTTCGAAGAAGAAAGGGTAACTACTTATGAAAAAAGAGAGCATACAACAGAAGATCGGCCGCATTCGCCCTCCTCGGGTTCACATCACCTACGATGTGGAGGTCGGGGGGGCAATGGTGATGAAAGAACTGCCTTTCGTTGTCGGCGTAATGGGCGATTTCTCGGGCCAGCCCGCCGAGGGGCTGCCCCCGGTCAGAGACCGCAAATTTGTGCAGATTGACCGTGACAACTTCGATCAGGTGTTGGCAGGAATGAAACCCCGCCTGGTTTTGCGAGTCCCGAACAAGCTGAGCGAAGAAGGCGGCTCCATGAGCGTCGAGTTGAAATTCGAGAAGCTGGACGATTTCCATCCGGACAACCTGGTCCAACAGGTCGAGCCGCTCCGCAAACTGGTTGAGCTGAGGCAGAACCTGAATGACTTACTGGCCAAAATGGATGGCAATGAGAAGCTGGGTAACATACTCGAAGATATTATGAATAATACTGATGCCCAGAAGCAACTCGGCGCCGCCCTCGGCATCGAAGAAACTGCCAATGGCGAAGACAAAAAGGGGGAGTAAATGGCTGACCAATTAGAACAACAAACCACCGCCGTTGTCACCCAGGACCAATCGGGAGGATTGCTCGATGAAATCCTGAACAAAGGATTCAAAGCGCGCGATGACGCCCAGATGGAGCGTAGTAAGAGCCTGATCGCCGACTTTGTCGGACAGGTGATGAAGGGCCAGTTGGTGATGTCGAAGAATCTGGAAGCCGCGATCAACACCCGCATCGCGGATATTGACCGACTCCTCTCGGCTCAGGTCAACGAGATCATGCACCACGAAAAATACCAGAAGCTCGAAGGTTCCTGGCGCGGAATGAAGCATCTGGTATTTGAAACCGAGACCGGCCCGATGCTCAAGATTCGCGTCATGAACGTCACCAAAGAAGCCCTGGGCAAAGAGCTTGAGAAAGCCATTGAGTTCGACCAGTCGGCGGTCTTCAAGGGGATCTACGAGCAGGAATATGGCATGTTCGGCGGAGAGCCCTTCGGTCTGCTGATCGGCGATTACGAGATCACCAATCACCCGAAGGATATGAACTTCCTGAAAAAGATGGCCGAGGTCGCCGCCGCAGCTCATGCCCCGTTTATCACCTCAGCCTCATCGAAACTGTTCGGATGGGACAGCTTCACCGAACTGACGGAGGTCAGAGATTTGGCGAAGATATTCGATCAAGTCGAGTACGGGCCTTGGCGCTCGTTCCGTGAATCCGAGGACTCCCGTTACGTCGGCCTGGCATTACCGCACACGCTAATGCGTTTGCCCTATAGCGCCGATGGAGAGCCGACCGAAACCTTCAACTTTACGGAAGATGTCGACGGCAAGGATCACAAGAAGTATCTCTGGGGCAACGCCGCGTACTCTTTCGGCACTCGCGTCACCGAAGCCTTCGCGCTCTATAACTGGTGCGTCGCGATCCGCGGCGTCGAAGGTGGCGGATTGGTGTCGGGCTTGCCCTACCATACTTTCTCAACCGATGAAGGAGAGGTGGCGCTCAAATGCCCGACCGAAATCGCAATCACCGACCGGCGCGAGAAGGAATTCTCCGACCTCGGCTTCATCCCGCTGGTGCATTGCAAAAACCAGGATTACGCGGCCTTCTTCGGCGCGCAATCCTGCAATAGGCCGAAGAAGTACAACACCGATGACGCCAACGCCAACGCGCGATTGTCGTCACAGTTGCAATATATGTTCGCCGTCTCGCGCATCGCGCACTTCCTTAAATCCATTTGCCGCGACAAGATCGGGAGCTTTATGTCGCGCACCGATTGCGAGTACTTTCTCAACAAGTGGATTATGAATTACGTGACGCCGGATGATACTGCGGCCCCAACCGTCAAAGCGCAATTTCCGTTGCGCGACGCCAAAGTCGAGGTGGTAGAGGTTCCAGGCAAACCTGGAGTTTACAAAGCCATCGCTTTCCTCAGACCGCACTTCCAACTTGACGAGCTGACCGTCTCGCTGCGATTGGTCGCCGAACTGCCCCAATCAAGTCGGTAACCGCCGACGTTATTGCCACTGCCGGCCGAAACGTCGGTTCCGGCCGGCAGATGAGGGTCGTTAACCATAAGAGAACAAATAACCTGCTACTCAGCGGAGGAAACAACCGCGTTCCCTATCGCATTGGTAGCTTAGCTAAACCTTGGCCTGAATACCAAAGGAGAAAATAATGGCAGCAGTTGATTACTTCCTGAAACTTGATGGGATCGAAGGCGAAAGCATGGATTCCAAACACAAGGGCGAAATCGACCTCGAATCGTGGTCGTGGGGCGAAAGCCAGACCGGAACTTTTTCGGCAGGCGGCGGCGGCGGCGCGGGTAAAGTCGCGATGCAAGACTTTCACTTCGTCATGAAAGTGAATAAGGCGAGCCCGAAACTATTGCTTATCTGCGCCAACGGCCAGCATATCAAAAAGGCCGTGCTGACCTGCCGCAAGGCCGGTAAGGACCAACAGGAGTTCCTAAAGATCACCTTCACGGACTTACTGGTGTCATCCTACCAAACCGGCGGATCAGGCCATGCCGACATTCTTCCGACCGATCAAATCTCGCTCAACTTCGCCAAGATAGAATACGAGTACAAGGAGCAAAAGGCCGACGGCTCGCTCGGCGGTACGACCAAGGCGGGGTGGGATGTGAAGCAAATGATTCCCGTGTAGCGAACGGTTTCTACGCTCGATTTTTCCATTGCTGAAAGCGGTAGAACTGATTCGCCCATGGTAATGGGATAAGGTAGTGCAGGCGCAAACGGTGGAGACATGTTGCGACTGTTATGCCGAGCGCCTCACTACCTCAATTGGTTCGGATAAGATTCACGTCGTTTGTGTCTCAGCGCTTCGGTTATTATGAACGAGAACGATTGGGTTACAGGCAAAGTCAGTCTGACTATCGAGGGGAGACCGCTCGAAATGCAGATGACCGTTCCGGCGAAACCCGTCAAACCGCACCGAATGCTACCGATTTTTCAACAAATGACCAACGCTTTTGTTGATGTGAGCGTTGAGGCGGTCGAATCAAAAGGTAAACAAATTTCTTGCAAAGCAGGCTGCGGCGCGTGCTGTCGTCAACCCGTTCCGATCGCCGAAACGGAAATTTATCAAATCTCCGAACTCGTCGAAGCGATGGACGAGCCGCGCCGCAGCGAAATTAAAAGGCGTTTCGCCGAGGCGGTCGAGCATTTTCAAGAAATCAACTGGTTTGAGCGGATGAGAGATCTCGCCGAATCAAGCAAAACGCAAACGCGCGAAGAGGCGACCAAAGAACTCGAAAAAGCCACAATGCAGTATTTTTATGAAGGGATTCCGTGTCCGTTTTTGGAAAACGAATCCTGCTCGATCCATGAGGCGCGTCCGCTTGCCTGTCGTGAATATCTGGTAACTTCTCCGGCGGAAAATTGCTCGAACCCGTCCGCCGCCTCCATCCATAGAACTGATTTGTTGATAAAGCCTTCTCGCACTTTGCGTCAGTTTTCGCGCACGCAAAAGTTTGTCGAGTTTGGAGTTCTGCCACTCATACGCGCCCTTGAACTCGCGGAAACATTCCCCGAAAACTTTGTTGAAAAAACGGGCGAGAGGTGGATGGCGGATTTTTTCCAAAATTTGACGCGGAGCAAGATTCCTCAACAAGGGGAGTCCTCCACGACTGAGGGGATATTATAATTTGGGCATTGATATCTGTTAGAGCATAACAACCGCCTCGGCGGACGCGCCTTCAGCCCACCGCTGAGCCTGATCGTTATACACTACTTCGTTCTGTTGTCACCGCTGCCACGGAGTTTGAAATCAGAGTTGTTGGCGGAGGCTCGGCCTCGATAATCGTTCAGGCCACTGGCTACTGACCATTATTTTAGAGCGTGACAACAACCGCCACCACATAGGAGGAAGTATAAAAAATGGATCCTGCCGATTCGAATCCTTCCCAGGTTCGAGTGCGATTTCCGACGCTCGAATTGTTCTCGGCCCTTCACGGCAATGCGCTCTCGCTCGGAGGGAGACCGCTCACCATCGGGGAACGAGAAGACGCGAAGTTCGTTTTCCAATCTTCAATAGATCTAGATAAAGTTCGTGTCGTTCATGCGATAGTCGCAAATGCGCCTACGACCCTGGGGAACTATATCCGTATCCCGATGGATGGTTCTATCGATCGCCGAACGCTGATTCACGAACTGACCCATGTCTGGCAATACCAGACGAAGGGAACCCAGTACATTTCTGACTCCCTATGGCATCAAGTCGGGGCTACTGTCGCTACCGGTTCCCGCAATGCCGCTTACGATGTGACGGAAGCGGACCTTCGAGTTAGATCCATCCACAATTTGCCTGCGGAAAAACAAGCGGTCATCGTTGAAACTTTTTTCGCCGACCCCGGCTCCCGTTCTGACCCAAACTATCAGCGCTTTATCGAACAGGTGCGCCGGGCCTCCCCACTCCCTGAAAGCCTGATCCTGGAGGAAGCGGCATTCGGTCCGGGCGGGGGGCGGCGCGATTTATTCGACGACCCAACTCGTCCGGGCGGCGGCGCGCCGGGGACAGTTCCCATTATTCGAATCGAGTTTTAACGCGTCTGTTTCTCAAAGCAGGCGCTAAATCGGGACAGTCGACATTGGCGCATTGGGTCAGCGCCGCAACCAGTAGGGAGAAACCGATGGCTCATTTTACTAACGCGCAAGGAACCCGCATTTCCGGGCAAAATTTGCAGGTCCAAGTCGGCGAAAGCGCAGAGATCGGCTTATGGGGCTTTCGCGATATTGATGGCCAGCCGCTTGGCGTAGAAGTGATGACGGTCAACGGCCAGCAATGCTCCGAGATCGCCAGCGTATACCAGACCAGGGAGCAAGGGAACACGCGGTACTATCGGGTTCGTGGCTTACTCGCCGGGGACGGCCGCGTTGATGCGTTCACTCGCAGTTTGGCCGTGTGGGACACTCTGAATCTCAAGGTCGCAGGCTCGCCATCGCCTCTGGAGAGGCTGGTAAAAGGACTCGATGACGGGTCTCTGACGATCAATCAAGGCGATGCGAGAGTGATTCGCGATGCGGCCGCCGGATCGGCGACAGTCGCGATCGACCCTCAGATCGTGAATCTGCTGAATAATCTGATGGTGTTCGGAAACGTGAGCGTGATGAGCCTGTTGCGGCGCGGCCAGAGCCAGCACGGCGTGGTGAACGGGAACCTCGTAACGTGCAAGGCCGTCGACATTCAGGGTTATCGCGGCATTCCCGTGCAATTGCGACCTCAAGACATGGCGATCAATGTGGTTTGTTCGATTCTGGAGCGGTTTCCCGAGGGTCAATTCGACATCGGATTCCCTCGGCCGGTTGGCGGGGCTACAGGATTCAATCCCGCCGATGACGTGTTCTTCTCGGTGCCGGATCTGGCCACGGCGCAGCAGTGTTGGGATGGCACGATCAGCCGCTCCCTGAGTCAGATGTTGCAGCCAGCCCAGGATAGAGTGCGCATGGCGATGGGGGCGTCCCGCGCGCGATTCCGCATACTCTACCCGGACGGGCTCAATCACTTGCATGTATCAGTGACGCGCAATCCCGCGTGAATCCGACCGATGTAGAGAGAAAGGCGAGATAAATGAGTCCAACATGTGAAACTTTTATTCGCGCCGTTCTGGCGCAAAACTGGCGCGAGGCTTTTTTGAATCTGAATGGGCTGAATATGCCCGAAATGCTGCGCGGATTGGCGGCTTTAGACCGTCTGGATTTGAATGATTTGTGGGCGCAGAACGGGAACTTCACGGGTTTGGTCAATATGCCCCGCATCGAATACGCTTACAATGTTGTCGTCAATGGGCAGCTTCCGGCGGCCGCGCCGGGCGACCTTCAGGTAACCGGACAAGTAGCCGAAGCCCGTAGTTTCAACATGAATCGCTCGCCCTTAACCTTCGAGCATGATTTAACCGGACTGTTGCCCGCTGCAAACGCAAATCCGCCGACTCTTTTGGAAAACGATTTTGTTAGTGCGGCGGCAAATCTAGGAGTGGACGTGGCGGCGATTATGGCGGTGGCGCAAGTCGAAGCCGGTGGCCGGCGCGGCTTTGCGGCGGACGGAAGACCAATTGTTCGCTACGAGTTGCATGTTTTCCAAGGACGAACCAACGGAATTTATCATCAAACGCATCCGCATCTTTCACAGCCGACTTTGGCGGCTGGTAATCCGTATCATCGCGGCGGTCAACCAAACGAATGGAGCTTAATTCACGGCGCGATGATTTTGCGCGACGGAAACCGCAATCGAAGGTCTTCCGACGCTTGGCAGTCGACGTCTTGGGGAATGTTTCAAGTGATGGGATTTAATCACGCCGCCGTCGGTTGGGGAAACATCAACGATTTCGTCGCCGATATGTTTCGCTCTGAAGCGCAGCATTTGCAGGCTTTTATCGGTTATTGCCGGAATAATCATTTAATTCAGCACATTCAAAATCAAAATTGGGCGGCTTTTGCTCGCGGTTACAACGGGCCGAATTACGCGGCGAACAATTATGATGTGAATATGGCAAACGCATACGCCCGGATAAGCGCCCAGCGCCGAATTCAAGGGCTTACACCGTAATAAAATTTGAGGAGGTAGCGTAGATGCGTCGTAATTTCAGAACATGTTTAAGCCTTTTCGTATTACTTATCACGTTTTCCGCGCTGAATTCTCACCCTTCGGCGCAAATAAATTCTCTGGGGCATTCGGGAGTTTTCGACGGTTTGACGGTCGGTGTTGACAGCGGCAATAAAACAATTTCAGGATATTTTTTCGATCAAACCGGCTTGGATGAAACAACACGATCCGCGACTTTTACCTGCGCGTTTTATCTTCAAGGAAACTTCCAGGACAATAAATACATTATTACAACTTGGTATCCGGGCGAAAGCGAAACTATTAAGGGACAATTGAAATTTGTTACTGTTGATGGACAAACGAGTGTCGAGATAAAACTCGAACGAGAGCACGGTGGATGCGGAAACGTTCATCCTTTCACGGCCGAAGACGGCGGCGGAAGGCTGACGGAAACTGAGCGTGGCGATTGGTTTGCGGTGCGAGTTGTTTCCGCAAAGAGAGCGTATTTTTACAGCCGTCCGAGTTTGAACGCGCGGAAAAAGCAATACCTTGTGAGATATAATCCGATTCGCATTTTTCAGGTCAAAAATAATTGGGTTGAAGCTGAATTCGAGGCGAAAAAGACAACGCGCGGCTGGATAAAGATGTCCGACTTGTTTCCTGCCGAGGCAAAGAAATCTAGTAAATAAATCTCTCTACCGGACCTCTCTACAGAACAACAAATGGGCCGAAATTCGCTCTATATTCATCAGAGGAAATAGCGATGATTTGCCTGGGCAGCCCTCAAGATTCGCCGACGCGTTTGGAAGCTGAAGCGGCGCAGCTTAGGATCGCGCAGCTCTTCGGCGCTGATTTCATCCGTCGTTATCCGGATGGCATAGTCATCAGCGAGTTGGAATATATGGGACGCACGACCTCGGCGCCGAATCAACCCGGGCCTTTACGAATTCCTGGTAGCCCCAGACTCAACAGAGTGCTGGAAGCGCTTGCCTCAGACTTCCGTAACTGGGTCAGAGATCGAGATTACCGTAAATGCGACGCATTGGGGATTGCAAGGGACGGCGCGTACGCTGAGTTACTAGAGGTAACAACTATTGACAACGCCGGATCAGCCATCAACCAAGTTGCAGTCAAGTTGGCCATTTTGCGAGAGACAGTAAGCCGGATTCACAACCTTTCAGTGGATTGGCGACCGACACTCTGGCGGCCTGGTCCGGACCAGTTGTTTTACCCTCTTCCTTCGGCCGATCAGGGAGAAGTGCGTTACTTGTGCTATAGCCCGACATACCGGTTGCCCGCGCCTCCGGGCGTGATTCTTTACGAAGTGCATGTAGTGAAGCGGCCTCGGGTTCCTGTGCCTGTCCAGGTTCCGGAAGACGCCGCCGAACGCATTCGGCGCGCGGCGCGCGCCAATCGGCCGACCCAGCAATCGGCTGAAAGCTGGGCGCGACAGTTCCTGGCCGATAACCCGACTGTCGGACTGGCGCTTCGCGGCCTGGCAATCGCCGTTGGGGTTGTTTTGTTGATTGCGGCGCTCATCCTCATTTTTGACCCGGTTCCCGGTGATGAGGCCGCCTGCGCCGCTGCGGCAATGTGGCTGGTCAGGCTGGCGACTGCCGCATAGCTATCAATGCCTGCCGGCGGTAAGTGAAGGCAGGCTAGAGGCGCTAATTTGGCCAATTTTGGACGGATTGAACCAGCGATGAACAGATTTGACATTGACACCAGAATAATTCCTTCCGTGCTCGACCGGTTGATTGATCACGAGCCTGAGTTGTCTCGTGAAGCGCCGGCTTCTCGACTCCAGAGCCTGAACGATTTGAAGCAAGCCGTGAAACGCGATCTTGAATGGTTGCTTAATGCGCGGCAGGTCGTTGGAGGCGTTCCGCCGGAATTAAAAGAGCTCTGCCGATCTCTCGCCGCTTATGGCCTGCCTGATTTCACCTCAGTCAGCGTCAAAAGCCCGGCCGACCAGGTACGGATGCAGCGGGCCCTGGAAATGGCGATCAGCGCCTTCGAACCACGGCTCGAGAATATCACGGTCAGTTTGACCCCTGTGCAGGATCTTGATCATAAGCTGCGTTTCCGAATAGACGCGCGGATCAAAGTGGAGCCTGC
>Ga0126377_10000207_pt1 | contig 34145 bp, 27 predicted proteins | sample PanSoiMetPlot_22_FD_92647 | JGI IMG/M metagenome (GOLD analysis project Ga0126377, IMG submission 92647) | Tropical forest soil microbial communities from Panama - MetaG Plot_22 | ecosystem: Environmental > Terrestrial > Soil > Tropical forest > Bulk soil | place: Panama | collected 2016-02-17 | reverse complement strand
CCCTCTGGCCCCGCCAGGAGGAGGCCATGCACCTCCTCGGCTTCGGCGTGCCGGGTGACTCGCGCGTGCGCGTGCGCGACCCCGTCGAGGAGATGCTCTACGGCGGCCAGGCCGGGGGCGGGAAGTCCCTCCTGGCCCGGGCGCTGGCGGTGACGCTGATGACGGTGTGGCCGGGCGCCGAGGTGGCCCTCTTCCGGCGGACCTACCCCGAGTTGGAGGACAGCCACATCCGGCCCATCCTCCGCGAGACGGCCGGCACCGCCTTCACCTACCACGAGGGCAAGCGCGAACTCAGAGCCCCGAACGGCTCGCTGTGCTTGTTCCGCTACGCCGACGACGAGAAGGACCTCCGCCACTACCTGTCCGCCGAGTGGGAGGGCCTCATCATCGACGAGGCCACCTCCTTCCCCGGCGATTGGGTCGAGTTCCTCCGGGCGCGCGTGCGGAGCACCCGGCCCGGCTGGCGTCCCGTGATCCTCTACACCACCAACCCGGGCGGCGCCGGCCACCTCTACTTCAAGGACCAGTTCGTGGACGCCCGCCCGCCCGGCAGGGTCTGGACCGCCCCCGAGGACGCGGGGGGCCTCCGCCGGGTCTTCCATAAGGCCGCCTTGAAGGACAACCCCTCGCTGCCGGAGAGTTACAAGAAGCAGTTGCTGGGCATCCGGGACGAGAGCGTCCGCAAGGCCCTCATGGAGGGCGACTGGAACATCGGGGGCAACTTCTTCTTCACCGAGTGGCGCGAGGCCCTCCACACCGTGCCCGCCTTCGACGTCCCCGTCGGCTGGCGCGAGCGGGCCATCGGGGTCGACTTCGGCTACGGCGCCCCCTGGAGTTGCCACTTCTACGCCCGCGACGAGGACCTCTGGAAGACCGAGCGCGAGACGCGCTGGTTCGTCTACAAGGAGTTGTACGGGGCCGGGATCAGGGACGAGGAGCAGGCCCGGCTCATCAAGGAGGCCGTGGCCGAGGACGTGCGACGCTCCGAGCGCCGGGGCGGCGGGCGCCGGCCGACGTACGCCATGTTCTGCGACCCGGCCATCTGGAGCAAGAACCCCAATGGACTGTCGGTGGCCGACGTGTATCAGTTCGTCCTGTCCGAGGTGGGGGTGGTGCCTCGACCGGCCGACCACGACCGGCTCTCCGGCTGGCAGCGCGTCCGGGACTACCTCGCCCCCCAGGCGGACGGCTACCCCGCCGTCGTCTACATGGACACCTGCACCCACGCCATCCGCACCGTCCCCGCCCTGCCCCGCGACCGGCGGGACCCCGAGGACGCCGACAGCGCCGCCGAGGACCACTGCGCCGACGAACTGCGCTACGTCCTGATGGGCCTCGGCGCCCCGGCCCAGGCCATCGACCACCCCGGCTACGCCCACCAGGAGGGCGGCCAGCCCTACCGCGTGTCGCAGGGGGCCTACCAGGACGTCGTGCGGGCCGCCCTGCCCAAGACGACCGTGCCCGAACTGCTCAAGGCCGCCGGCCAGGGCGGGCGGTTCCTGCCCCACCGGAGCGACCGCTCCGAGCGGGCGATGTGGGCCAGGTTCGCGGCGGCCGTGCGCCGGGCCAACCTCGGCCACGCGGAGGACCCCTACGGGAAGCTGCGGTGAGGGCGGGGTAAGGTGGCAGGACGTGCTCCTCAACGAGGCCTGGATGGATGAGTTCCGGAGGCGGTACGCCGCCCCGAGCCGGCCGGAGTGGCACGAGTTCCTCCTCGCCTACGCCGCCGTCCACCAGGGGCGGGCCTGCTGGCGCCTGCGCTGGCACGCCCACACCTACGGCGACGGCCCCCCGGGCTCCGACCACCGCTTCAACCAGGAGCACGGCGTCGCCGGCACCGGGGTCAGCGAGGCGGTCGTCAAGCGGTTGTCTCGCCAGCTTGACACGTCCAGCCGGCTGGACGAGACTCACCCCGAGAAGCCGTGAGCATCCCCTGGTCGGAGGCGGGCTCCCTCTTACGCGCCCACCGGGAGCGCCGCAACCGCTGGTCACGGGCGTGGAGGCGGGCGTTGCAGCGACGGACGGTTCGGTCCCCAGCGTCCCCGCCCCTTGGCGAGCATGTCTCGCAGGTTATCCCGCTGGGTGCCGACGAAGAGGTGGTCGGGGCGGCAGCACGGGGGGTTGTCGCAGCGGTGCAGGACCCGTCTCCCCTCGGGGAGGACGCCTCGGGAGAGCAGGTACGCTACCCGGTGCGCCCAGAGGTGTGGCTGTCGTCCGCTGTAGAGGAGTCGGAATTTCCCGTAGCCGGTCTTGGCGTCCCGTCCTCCCGTCCACTCCCAGCACCCGTCCGGGTCATCCGAGACGGGGACCACACGCGCCCAGAACAGGGCGACGTTGGCGAGGTACATCCCGTACTCCCGGAAGGGTCCGGGGACGAAGGTATAGTGCGCTTGCATCACGGAGCCTCCACTCCTGGTGCCGAGCCCCCGGCGGCGCCAACCGCGCGGGGGTCACCTCTGTAGGGGGCGACTCTATCATGGCGACCGTCTCCAAAGAGCCGCCCGATGAGAAGTATCTCCTCGACCTTCGCGAGGAGACTCGTGATTCGTATCAACAACAAGATGAGCAGATCGACCGGCTGCGGGAACTGCGGACCCTCCAGCGGGCGGTGCCGGTGCCCCCGGAGTTGCGCCTCGTCCCGATTGAGATCAGGGACCCCACCGTCGCGGACGAGTGCCAGCGGGTCGTGGCGACCCTGGTCAACCAGCCCCCCCACCTGACGGTGACCCCCGGGCGGGAGGGGGTCGAGAGCCTCAAGCGCAACGCCACCGACCGGGAGCACTGGACCGAGGAGGTGCTCCGCGTCGCCGGGAGCCGGGAGCCCGGGCCGGACACCCTCAACCGGCTGGCCGACGCGGTGGTGGCGGACGGCGGGGGGGTCACCAAGTTCACCTTCGCCCGCGACCTGTGGGACGAACGCTACGCCCTGCGCCTCTCCGGGTACGACCAGTACGACCCCGCCGACGAGACGCCCCTGTCCGAGGAGGAGGCGGCCGCCCGGGCGGACAACAAGCCCGAGGGGCGCAAGCCCAAGACCAGCCGGGCCGGGTACGACGGGGAGGCGTACGTCCAGGCCGCCGAGGACGCCAAGAAGGGGTCGGGGCCGCCCTTCCGCTGGGTCTGCCCCGACATCCGCACCGTCTACCCGGTCTTCTACGGCAACGAGATCGGGGAGGTGCTGGAGGTCACCACCCGGCCCATCAACGCCACCTTCCGCAAGTACGCCCTGGGCCTCGACCAGGAGGGGATGATCTGCGCCGCCGAGTACGCCGAGCGCAACCCCCAGATCGAGGCCACCCAGGCCGGCGGGGGGTCGCTGGTCTGGAGCGACTACCCCTCCGGGTCGGTCGAGTTCCTGGAGCACTGGGACGACACCTGGTGTACCTACTACGTCTGCGGGAACCACGCGACGCACGGGTACAACGGGCGCATCGTCCAGCAGTGGAAGCACGGCTACGGGCGGCACCCGTACTTCTTCGCGCCGGGCCTGTTCATGGGCTGGTGGCGCAACCGCAAGGTGGGCTGGTCCGTCTCCGAGACGAAGCGGTGGCTGGTCGAGTACCGCAGCTACTTGTGGACGATCCACGCCCAGCAGGCCGCCCGGGACACCCTGCCCCCGGTGGACGTGGAGGTGCCGGACGGGGCGGCCCCCATCCGGGGCGACGACGGCCGACCCCGCACCACCGAGCAGTACCAGATCGGTCGGATGTACTACGGGGCGCCGGGCACCAAGCGGACGCCGTGGCAGTTCCCCCAGGTCGCGCCGTCGCTGCGGGAGCAGATCACCCTGGTGACGGAGGCGATTGACAAGCTGTCGATCCCCCGCATTGAGAGCAACCTCGGGGGGATCGAGGCCAGCGGGTTCGCCATCAACCAGGTGCTGGCCGAGGCGAGGATCAGGTACGACCCCATCGGCCAGAGCATCGAGCGGCTGCTGGACGAGGTGACCCGCTTCTGCTGGCACCTGGTCAGGACCAAGGTCCGGGAGAAGGTCTGGGTCTACGCCACGGGCGAGCGCAGCGGCTGGAAGGGCCTGGGGCCGGACGACCTCAAGGCCGACGTGCGCCTCGCCTGGAAGCTGGACCCGACCCTCCCCAGCGCCGCCCTGATCGAGAGCCGCTACCACGTCGAGCAGGTCAAGGCCGGGTTCGAGAGCATGGACCAGGCCATCGAGGCCCAGAACCGGAACCCGGACGAGGTGCGCTACGGGATCGCCCTCGACCGGATGCGCCAGTCGGACTGGTACCAGCAGTACGAGCAGGCGTACGTCCTGGCCGAGGTGGGCCAGGGCGACCTGATCCAGCAGTCCCAGGAGGCCCAGCAGGCGGAGCAACTGGCCGCCGCCGGGGCACCCGGGCTGCCCCCGCCGATGAACGGGGCCGGGGGGGCGCCAGGCGGGATCGGGACCGCGCCGGGCGGGATGGGCACCCCCCAGATTCCGGACATGCAGAAGTTCCTCATGGCCCAGAACGGGGTGGGCGCCGAGGGCGTCCAGTTGGCCGGGGCCACGGAGGTCCCCGCGCAAGGCGCCCCCGGGACTCCCGGCGGGGTCCCCGGGGCGCCCAGCATCCCCGGGCAGTCCGCCGCCGCCGGGCTCGTGCAGCCATTGAGATGAGCGGGTGACCGACCCGGCCGCCCGGCCCCCGCTGACGCCCCTGGAGCAGCAGCAGCTTGAGGCGCTCCTGGCCGACCTCGCCCGCCAGCACGTCCGCCTCCCGGTCCAGGCGGGACTGGCCCCGGCGCCCCCCGCCCCGCCCACCGCCCCGCCCGGCTCCCCGGTCGACGTCCCCCAGCCCCCGATCCCCCAGGGGCCGCCCCCCGTTGAGGGGTTAGCCCCGGCCCCGGCGCAACCCCCGGGGCCGGGGCCGTCCGCGCCCGCCGGGCTCCCGGGTCTGCCCGGCCCCAGCTTCGCGGCGCCGCTGCCCATGCCGCCCCCGGGCGGGGCGCCCCCGCCGATGCCGGTCCCCGGGGACATGGCCCCCGTCCCCGCCGTGCCCCCCGACGTCCAGGCCGAGCAGGCCAGGATCGCCCAGGAGGCCGAACTCGCCCGCCAGACCTCGGCCGAGAGCGAGCACCTGGGCCAGGGCGCCCGTCCCCGGCGGGGCTCCACGATGGAGCACCCCCTCGACCGGGCCGCCAGCCAACTCGCCGGGGAACTCCAGGAGAACGCCAAGCGCCTCGCGGGGGAGTTGTTCCCCAACGGCCCGGCCGGCACGGTGCAGCCCACCAAGGCCGCCTTGGGCGGGTACGTCAGGCGGCATTGGGACGATCCCACCTTCCGCCAGGTCCTCCTGGACCGGATGGCCCCCAAGGCGCCGGACGGGAACCGCGTCCCCTGGGGGGTGCGGTCGTTCATGGACCTGTACCGCACGGAGGTGGAGCCCTACCGGCTCCCGGACACGGTCGGCCAGCCCCAGGCCCCGCCGCCCCAAGGACAGCCACCTCCCCTCTCTCAGCCGGCCTCGCCTCCGGCCCCGACTCTTTCCCCGGGGCCGGAGGCGGGTCTGCCCCCACCCACCGGGCCGAACGCGCTAGGAGTCTGAGATGGTTACCTTCATTCCGCGCAAGGAGTGGCTGGCTGATCTGGAGGAGCAGGCCAAGCGCCGCCTGTCGGACACCATCGGGGGCGTCCAGTCGGCTGGACAAGAGGCCCTCGGCGCCGCCGGGGAGCAGATCGACCAGGCGGCCCAGCAGGCCCAGCAGGCGAAGGACGACCTCGCCCGGCAGGCCCAGGAGTACCTCGCCCAGCAGATGGAGGCCCTGCGCCAGCAGCAGCAGCAGGCCGCCCAGGAGCAGCAGGCCCGGGACGCCCAGCGCCAAGAGGAGGAGCGCCAGCGCCAGGAGACGGCCGACCGCCAGCGCCAGCAGGCCCAGGAGGCGTTCCAACAGGGGCCGGTGGGGCAAGCCCTCGGGGCGGTGGGGGAGAAGGCCGCCGAGGTAGGGCAAGGCGCCTCGGAGTTCGGCCAGGGCCTCGTGGAGGAGGCGGGGGACACCGCGGAGTCCGCCCGGCAGGCCGCCGTCGCCGTCCAGGAGAAGGAGCGGGAGGCCCTCCGGAAGCTGACCGGGCAGGGGCCCGAGGGGCCGGAGCCCACCGACCTGGGCCGCCAGGTCGAGGGCGGGTTGGGCTACCTCGTCCCGCCCCAGTACCGGGTGCCGGGGGAGTTCGCCGGGGAGTTCGTCAAGGCGGAGGGGGGCAGCCCCGAGGAGCAGGCCGCGGCGAGGGGGGCGGTCGCCCTCGCCGGGCCGGGAGGGGTGGCGTCCTCGCTCCAGACCGGGATCGAGAGCCAAGCCCCCAACCTCATCCGCGCCCTCCCCGCCGCCGGGGCCGTCCTCGGCGGGGCCATTGGCGCTAAGGGGGCGATTGAGGAAGGGGCCCCGCCGGGCGAGGTATTCGGGGAGGCGGCCCAGGGCGCCGCCGTCGGGGCTGGGATCGGGGAACTGGGCACGGCGACGCTCCCCGCGGCTGGAGCCGCCGCGCGCCGCTTCGTCGTCCCCGGGGCGCAGCGGGTGGGAGAAGCGGTCGGACGGATCGGGGAGGCCGCCGGATTCCGCGCCCCCGGCCGGGACGGGGAACTCCTGGGGCGGGTGCTGCCCAGCAGCGCCGCCTCTACCCCCGGGGAGCCGGGCTACCGCTACGTCGGGGTAGACGACCGGCTGATGGGCCTGGTCGAGAAGTGGGGCGGGGTGCCCCCGGGACTGGAGGCCCGCTTGGAGCCGTCCCTCGCGGCCTCCGACACGTACCTCAGGGGAGAAGCCTCGCTCCCCGCGGGAACGGAGAACCCCCGGAGGGTGGGCACCCTCCGGTTCCGGGACGACCTGGCGACGGTCGACCAGGCCGGTCGCACGCTCCAGTCCGTCCCCAACCGGCACGTCGAAATCTACGGCGACGACGGGCAGTGGCACCCCTTCCAGGGGTTCCGGAACCGCCCCGAGTACGGGATTCCCTCCCGGGAGATGGGCGGGGCGCCGGAGCAACCCGGCGGGACGGCGACGCGCCCGTTCGGGGGCGGCCCGCCGAAGCAACCCCCGCTCATGGGAGAAGCCTCCCGGTCGTACCTCCGCGAGCGCGGGCTCAACCCCGAGGACATGACCCCCGACGAGATCGAGGAGGCGCTTCGTCCCCGGGAAGAGGCAGCCTATGAGGAGTGGAAACGCCAGCACGGGGGTGAGCCGCCGCCCCCGTCCGCGGGGCAGCCCGCCGCCCCCGAGCCGGGGCCACCATCCCAGGAGGGGGTACCGGACGACGTGCCAGAGTACGGGGCCTTCCGACGCCAGTTCGCCCGGGAGCGGGGGCACGACCTCAACCACCTCACCGACGAGGAACTCGGGACGATGTCCCACGAGGACTTCGAGCGGGCGATGCTGGAGGCCGAACACCAGACGCCGACGTGGGGGGCGTCCGGCCAGCCCCTCTCCCCCGGGGAGTTGGCCGCGCGGGTGGCCCGGCGCCGGCAATCGGCGGCCGAGGCCGGGATCGACGTCTCCGACCTCTCCGACGAGCGGATCGCCCAGATGCCCCTCTCGGAGTGGCAGGCCGAGTTCGGGCGGCGCCGCCGGGGTGAGGGGTCACCACCACCAGAGGCCCCCGGCCAGGGCGCCGTCCCGCCCGCCCCCCGGCCGAAGGGGCCGCCCCTCTCCCCCGCCGACGAGGCGGAGATGACTCGGCTCTCCAACAAGTCGCTCACGGAGGGGCTGACCCCGGACGAGGACGCCCGCCTGACCGACCTGTTCCGGCGGGCCGCCGACGAGAACGAGTTGCCCCCGCAGGGCGGGATGCCGGGGGGGATGCAGGGCGTCCTGCCCCCGCGGGGCGGGCAGCCCCCCGACCGGGGCGGTCTGCGCTGGGAGGCCCTCCAGCGACAGGTGGGTGCCCACCGCGACCTCCTGGAGGGGATCGACCTCCCCTACCTGCGGGGCCTCTCCGACGACGAGTTCTCCGACCTCCTCGGTCGCCTCGGGAACGAGGCCACCGTCCGGAAGTCGGGCCTGGACGAGGCCCTGGGCGACTGGGCCGCCGAGCGGGGCTCGCCCTTGCAGCCCCGGCCCATCGAAGAGGTCGGGCCGATCCTGCCCGGCGCGGAGGGACCCCTGCCCCACGAGCGCCCGGTCCACCCCACCAACCGACCCTTCGCCCTGGACAGCCCGAGGCTGGAGGACGCCGAGGGGCCGCTCGACCTCGGCCCCGAGCGGGCGAACGTCCGCGCCACGGGCGGGCTGCACCCGGAAGACCGGGAGGAGTTCCTGTGGCGGGCGGGCCTGGGCGCCCGCCGGTCGGCGGGAGTCGGGGCGCTGGCCGGGGGCGCCGCCGGGGGGCTGAGCGCCGGGCCGGACGCCACCCCCGAGGAGCGGGCCAAGCGCATCGCCCTCGGGGCGGCGGGGGGCTCGCTCGCCCTCGGGGCCGGGCGCTACGGGGGCTCGCTGGCCCTGGTGCGGCTGGCCGAGCAGGGCAAGCTGCGCCCCGAGTTGTTCGCCACCCACCCGGACTTCGCCAACCGGGTGCGGGCGATGATGCTGGCGGCGGCCGACGCCACCCCGGAGGGGGAACTGGTCAAGACGCCGGCCCTCCTGGACTTCCTGCGAGGCGTCGACGCGACTCCCGAGGAGTGGCGGGCGCTGGGCGACCTCCGGCGGGTCATGGGCGGGGGGCTGTACGCCGACGAGGTGCGGACGCTGATCGCCCAGCAGGCCCACCCGAACGAGGTCTGGGACGCCGCCCAGCGGCTCCTGGTGGACGCCGTGTCCGGGGCCGGGATGGGTCCGGCCCGCCGGATGGAGCACGCCGCCGACCTGGTCAGCGCCCGCGCGGTGCAGACCGGCGCCTACCGGGGGAGCGAGTACCGCAGCGGGGCCTCGCCCGGGAGCCTGGTCGGGCTCCAGGAGACGGCCGACCGGCTCTCCCGGTTCCTCGGGTTCGCGGACGACGCCCTGCCCGAGATCGTCCTCGACCAGGGCGAGGCGGTCATCAACGCCGGGGCGATCCGGGACGTCGAGGGGGGCCACTACATCCTGGTGACCCAGGGCTTCCTGGACGCGCTGCGCCGGGGCCAGATGACCGAGTCCGAGGCGATGGGGGTCCTGGCCCACGAGATGGGCCACTTCCTCCCCGGCGGCTACGACACCTCCCTCCAGGCGCGGTTCTCCCGGTGGTTCCGCCAGCGGTTCCCCTCGCGGGGCGTCGTCGGTGGCGACGGGGCGGACGGCGACCTCCTCGGGATGGCCCGCCCCGGACGCCCCGGGAAGGGGCCGGAGTACCAGGGACCGGCGCCCACCCGCGAGTCCCGCGACTTCGAGGACCGGCGCCCCTCGCTGCGCGAACTCCGGAGCCACGAGAGCGGGAAGATCACCGGGCTGGAAGCCCAGCAGGCCATCGCCGCCGCCATGCGGGCGGCCCGGGGGAAGTCGGCCGAGGACCAGGAGATCGCCAACGCCTACGTCGAGTTCGTCAAGGACCTCATCCCCCCGGGGAGGGAGCAGCAGATTCAGGTCGAACTGGAGCGCATCCGACGCAGCCACACCCCAGAGGAGTACGACGCCGCCGTCGCCAAGCTGCGGGGCATGGCCCCGGAGGCCGAGGCGGTGGGCGACCTCGGCCCCGGATTGGGGGAGGGCCTCGGGCCGGGCGAGGGCGGAGCCGGCGGGCCACCGCCCCCGGCGACCCCGGAGGCCCCGCCGGCTGCGCCGGATGAGGGACCGCCCGAGCGGCGCCCGATGCCCCCCAAGCCGGAGGGCGAGCGGACGCCCCGGCAACTGACCCCGGAGCAGGAGGCGGCTAGGAACGCGGAGATCGACCGCCGGGAGGCCCTCCGGGAGGAGGCCCGGCAGGCCCGGGCGCGGGTGCGGGAGGCCGAACGGCTGGCGACGGAGGCCGACCGGGCGGAACTCAGGGCGCGGACGGCGGACGAGATCGCGGCCGCCCGGGAGGCGAAGGCCGCCGCCAGGAAGGCCCTGCGGGAGGCGGAGCAGCAGGCGCGGGAGGCGGAGCGCGGGGCGAACGCGGCTTGGGCCAACGCCTCCCGGGCGTCCGAGGGGCAGATGCCCCTGGACATCGCGGCGATGGAGGGGACGGGAGCGCAGACCTCCCTGCCCGAGGAGGCCCCGCCGTCCACCCCGGAGGCGGAGGCGTTCACCGCCCGGCAGGCGGCCCGGGAGCGGGCGCGCACCGAGGCCCTCGCCCAGCGGGAGGGGGAAATCCAGACCAGGCTGGGCGAGCCCGTCCCGCCGGAGCAGGCCGAGCGCCCCTTGCAGCCCCTGCCGGGTCGGCCGGAGTTGCCGGTCGACACGCCCGGGGAACTGCCCTTCCGGGAGGGGTTGCCCCCGCTGACCCCGGAGCAGCAAGAGATCGCTGACCGGTTGGCCGCGGCCGAGGCGACCCGGGGGCCGCGGCCGTACCGGAAGCAGCCGAACGACGTGGGGCCGATGGACTTCGCCCAGGCGGCCCGCTACTCGGGGCTCCTGTCCCGGCCCCGCGGCATGATCCAGGACTACCTCAGCGGCCCCTCGGAGATGGGCTGGAAGCTGGCCCGCGACCTCGTCACCGAGACGACGGGCAAGGTCACCGGCCGGGGCGGGCACCCCTCCGCGGTCGCCGCCGAGGCGGCGGCGATGCTCGACTCCCTGTCCCGGGAGGGCTGGAGCATCTTCGACGCGGAGCGCAGGAAGGCCCTGCCCGCCGGGCGCCCGACTCCGCGGACGGTGGCGAAGGAACTCCGAGAGCGGGAGGACCGCATCGCGCGGATGATCCAGGAGCGCATCGCCTCCGGGGACAGCGCCGAGGACGCGGCCGCCGCCGCCCAGCGGGCCGTCCCCATGCCCGAGGGGGCCGACGAGAGCGGGGTGATCACCGCCCTGGTCAAGAACGGCCCCACCGCCCCCGGGGAGAGCGAGGTGGGCCGGGGCCTCGTCCGGCGGCTCCAGGACGAGCACGACCGCAAGATCGCGGCGGGCCAGCCCTGGAACGCGGGCGACAAGGTCCGGATGTTCGTCGGGGACAAGCTGGAGTGGGTCGGGCGTATCCGCTCCGCCTCGGACGCCGCCAACGCCCACGTCGTCAACCGGATGGAACGCTCCCGGCAGGCGGCCCGTCAAGTGGCCGAAGAAGGGGGGAACCCCCTGCGGGGCGCGGGCCGGCGACGGGCGATGGAACTGGAGGCCCAGACCGGGACGACGGCCGCCGAGCAGGCCAAGACCGAGGCCGAACTGGCGACCTTCCGGAACGACCCGGGGGACTTCGGCAACCGGCTCGCGGTCGTCGCCCGCCACCCCATCGGCAACCTGATCATGCCCATCCTGAAGACCAGCTACAACATCACCCGCCGGGGGATCGAGCGCACCCCCGGGGCGGGCCTGGTGGCGATGGGCGCCGAGGGCCTCGCCAACGCCGCCAAGGGCAAGGGCTTCACGGTCGAGCGGGCGGGGGAGAAGCTGGCCGACCAGGCCCTGGGGATGGCGATCTTCCTGAAGGCGTCAGACATGGCGACCCAGGGGGTCATCACCGGCAGCGGACCGGACGACCAGCGCACCCGGGACATCCTCCAGGCCCAGGGCTGGCGTCCCCACTCCGTCCTCATCGGGGACCGCTACTACGCCTACGACCGGCTGCCCGGGCCGATTGCGTGGCCCCTCGCCCTGGCCGCCGCCTGGGGGGAGGCCAACCTCTACCACAAGCCGGACGAGGAGTTCTCCCAGATCGCCGGGGACGCCGCCGGGAACTTCGGTCGGTGGGGGTCGGACCAGTTGTTCGTCCGCTCCTTCGCGGACCTCTACAACGCCCTCCAGAACTCGGACACCAAGGCCCCCGGCTGGGCCGCCAACCTCGCCACCAGCTTCGGCAGCTACCTGACCGGCGGCTTGGGGCAGGCCGTCGAGAGCGCCCGCGATCCCTACCAGCGGGAGACGGACGGCTTGGAGGCGCTCACCTTCCGCGTCCCGGGCCAGCGCCAGAACCTCCCGGAGCGGCGGGACCTCTTCGACAACCCGATCCCCAACCCGGAGCACGGCTGGGGCGTGCTCTCCCCCGTGACGTGGGGGCCGAGCATGAACGACATCGAGGACAAGCAACGCTCCCTGCGCCGCTACCGGGGGTCGGAGTCCGCGGCCGAGGACTACCGGATCAGTCAGGCGGTCCGGCAGATGGAGGACTGGATCGACGCCGGGCGCCCCGCCGCCCTGCGCCCCGGCGAGGAGGCCGAGGACCTCTATCACCGGTTCCGCTCTCGGGAGAACCCGGAGTACGACCGCGTCCTGGAGGCCGCCCGGGCCTCCAAGGAGAAGCGCGACCTGGAACTGGCCCAGGCCCGGTAGTGTCCAGCCGGCTGGACACTACCGGAGGAAGAGGCTGGTGAGCCAGACGATGAACAGGAAGCCGAGGACGCAGGCGATGGGGACGAGGACGTACCCGACCACGAACCGCCGGAACGGGGCGATGCGGGGGTGCCGGTCGTCCCACGTCGGGGCGAACCGGTGCGGCCCCCACGACGCGGGGCGCTGGTTTTTCACGGGCGCTTCTCCTTTATATGGGTGAGTGGTGATGGCTGCGCTGTCTACGAAAGAGGTCGAGCGGCTGATCCGCCAGACGGCGGTGCAACTGGGCGCCGCCGACCTGGCGGACGTCCTGGTCGCCACCGCGATTGCGGAGAACGGGCTGTCGAACACCAACCCGGGGGACTACGACGACCGGGGGGTGCCCCACTCCTTCGGGCCGTTCCACGAGAACGACCGGGGCCGGGGGAGCGGCCTGACCCGGGAGCAGATGGAGGACGTGGTCGCCGCCACCGGGCGGGCGGTCAAGGAGTTCCGCGCCGTCCAGAAGGCGAACCCCGGCGTGGACATGGGGACGCTGGCCGTGCTCTCCCAGCGCCCCCGGGAGGACCTCCGCCCGAACTACACCAAGCGGGTCAACGGGCTGGTCGGGGATATGCGGGTCAACGGCGATCCCAACCGTAACGGGGTGGGCACCCAGCCGGCGAACCAGGCCCGGGCCGGCGCGCAACCGGGGAGTGGGCGGGCGAGCAGCGCCTACGTCTTCCCCGTCGCCGGCTACAAGCAGGGGCAGATTCCCGCCCACTGGGGGTCGAACGCCCCGGGGGCGCGGGGGGCGGCCGACCTCTTCGCCCCGGAGGGCACCCCGGTCCAGGTGATGGCGGGTGGCAAGGTGACCCGCTCCTACTACGACCAAGGCGGGGGCAACTCGGTCGAGATCGCCGGGGAGGACGGGAACACCTACTACTACGCCCACCTCCGGGACCCCTCCGCCCTCAAGGCGGGCCAGGTGGTCAAGCCCGGGCAAGCCCTCGGATTCGTGGGCACGACCGGGAACGCCCGCACGAACAACGCGCCCCCGCACCTCCACCTGGGGATCGGCAAGGGGATCATCGCCGGGTTCGGGCCGGACGGCGGGGCGGGCCGGGACTTCGACGCGACGACGCTGCTGAACCAGACGCTGAAGGGCGGCGCGGGCTACGTGACCGCCGGTCCTGCGGGGACAGGAGGCACCAGGGTGGCACGCGCAGCCGACCAGATTCCGGAGGAAGAGGTGAACCTGGCGCCCGAGGTGGTCGAGCGCCAGAAGAGGCTGGATGCCGCCGAGGCGGCGGCCAAAGACTACGAGACGCGGTTCAATCAGAGCGGGCAAGCCATCCAGGCCATCCGCGAGAAGTACGCCAAGTACGGGCTCGATCCCAAGGGCGACGCCTTTGGTTCCGAGAAGAACCGGCAGAACCTGCCCCCCGAGGTGCGTCTGCGCCCGAAGAACGGCCAGTACACCCCGGGTTGGGACCGACTCCCCGGCTGGTCCGAGGAGAACCCCGACCTTGCCAAGGACGTCTCGACGTGGAAGGCGTCCTACGCCGCCTACGACAGCCTGAACGACAAGGAGAAGGGCGAGGGGAAGCAGTGGGAGGCGGCGAAGAAGAACGTCGAGGGGCTGACCGATGACCTCTTAAGGGCCAGACAGGCCGCCCGCGACCGGATCGCCAAGGAAGAGAAGGACAAGGCGGACACGAACAAGCCGACCTACCAGATCGACTCCGAGTCGGGGTCGGTCCTAGAGAACGGGCAGGTTATCGGCACCCTCCCCCGCGACGCCAAGCCGGGCACCACCTTCAACGTCCCCGGGAAGGGCACCTTCCTTCTGCACCCGGACGGGTCGGTCACCAAGATCGAGGGGACGGAGCCCCTCGCGGACGCCTCCTGGCAGGACACGGGCGACCAGTTGGTGCTCGTGGACCGGAACGGGCAGATCATCCAGTCTCTTCAGAAGAACGTCCTCACCGCACCGACCGTCCTGGGCGGCCAGACCGGCCCGAAGCTGACCATCTGGAACCCCCGCACCCAGAAGATCGAGACGATCACCAACGAGGGCTACGTTCCTAAGCGGGAGCCGATCAGCGCCCCTCGGGATACCGAGTTCATCGTCAGCACGGGGGACGACGGCAAGCTGGTCGTGGAGAAGAACCCCAACTGGGGCAGCGCCACCGGCACCTCCACGACCGGGCGGGTCTACCGGGTCGGGGCGGACGGCACGGCCCAGATCACCGACGTGCTCACCCCGGAGGAGCGGGCGATCTACAACCGGGGGGAGATCGCCAAGGCCACGGGCGCGGAGGCGACGGCGGCGGGGAACCTGATCGACTCGGCCACCAAGCTGCACGACGCCGAGATGAAGCAGCGGGAGGCCCAAATCTGGGCCGAGGCCCAGCGGGTGATGGCCGACCCCAACGCCACCAGGGAGCAGGTGCTGGGGGTGATCCAAGCGGGGGTCAAGAACGCCAAGGAGTGGACCGACCTCCTCAACGCCCACGTCACCCAGCGCACCCAGGAGGAGGTGGCCCGCCACAACAAGGTGGCCGAGGGCGTCTCGATCCAGCAGGCCGACCGCGAACTCCGGGAGGGCCTGTACCGGGACATCAACCAGACCCGGGAGCAGCGCACCAACGCCCAGACCGCGTCGAACCAGGCCCAGAGCCGGGGCATCATCGGGGCGGCCAACTCGGCCAACGTGCTCTCCGCGATGGCCCCGCTGGTCGGGTCGGAGGGCATCAAGGGCATCGGGACCATCGGCCTGGGGGTGGGCGAGGAGGTCACCGGCCCGGTCCAGAAGTCCTGGGAGGAGCACCAGGCGGAACTCCAGAAGCTGCGCGACCAGATGCCGGCCATCCGGCTGGCGAACCCCAACGTCGCCACCCCCGACTTCTCCCTGCCCCGGGGGAACGTCCCGGCGGGGCTCACCATCCCGCCCGTCCCGGGGGTCAACCAGGGCTTGATCGACAAGGCGAAGGGCCTCGTCGGGGCGGGCGTCTCCCAGAACGGGACCGGGGGGTTCACCGCGCCGGCCGGGCAGGGGATCGGTGCGGCGGCCGCGGCCGCCGCGAAGGCGGTCGCCGCCGGGTCACAGCCGAACATCGAGGCGGTCGATCTGGGAAACGGGATGGCCCAGCAGTACCAGGTGAGCCCCACCGGGGAGCGCAGCCTCTGGGGGGAGCAATACAAGATCACTCCCGACGAAGAGGAAGGAGGCGGGGGCTACTACGGCCCGCTCCGCTTTAAGGCCCCGGGCGGGAAGCGCCCGAAGAGGAGGGTGGCATGACCGCGACCGGTGGCGCGACGGGCAACCTCTACGGCCTGATCGGGAACCTCGTCTCCGGACCCGGGGCGCAGGCGCCCGGCACGGTCGTGGGCCAGGAGACGCCCGAGTGGGAGTTCCCCTACGGCCAGAACCGGGTGGCCGACGACGTCTTGGGCAACTTCTTCCGGGTGGACGCCGGGCCGACCGGGCTCAACGAGTTCCTCCGCCAGAACATGCAGTCCAACCCGGCGGTGGTCAGCCGCTTCCGGGACTACGTGCGGATGGGGATCATCCGCCCCAAGAACCAGGCCGCCCAGAACATCGTCACCGGCTACGGGGGCTACCAGGCGGGGGACATGACCCCGCTGGGGCCGATGATCAACGGGATGCCCAGCGGGCTGGACAACCAGCAACTCGCCACGCTGGCGAACGTGATCCAGTCCGGCGTCCAGTACAACCTCGGGCTCCTCGACCAGATGGGCTACTTCGACGGGGTGCCCACCCTGGAGCGCGAGGACACGATGGGCAAGCTGGCCCAGGGCTGGATGCAGCAGGCGATCAGCCAGTTCCAGCAGGCCGAGGTCCAGCGCCACAACATGGTCGGGGAGGACATCGACCAGCAGAAGGTCATCAACGACAACATCCAGAAGATGGCCGACCTCTTCGGCGGCCAGATGACCACCGACCCGGCCACCGGGCAGTCGACCTTCCAGCCCACCGAGAAGGCCCGGCAGTTCAACACCGAGCAGTCCGGCTACCTCGACGGGCAGGCCACTCTCACCAGGGAGCAGCAAGCCTTCAACCAGGCGAAGGATGTTGCGAACTTGATGAGCAACCCCCGCAACTACATCGAGGCCCAGATGCTGGCGAACGCCCGGGGCGGCCTGGGCGGGATGGCCCCGACGAACCAGGTCCAGCAGACCACCTTCGGCCCGGCGACGACCACCGGCCAGATGCCCCAGTTCGGGGTGCCCGGGGGGCAGTTCAACCAACTCCAGACCCTGCCGACGATGCAGGGGGTGGCCCAGCCCGCGGCCGGGCAGGCCGGGCAGGCGTTCGCCGTGCCCAACCCCCAGACGGCCGCCCAGCCCCCGCCCGCCGGGACGGCCGGGCAGCAGGCCCCGGTCACGACGGCCAACGGGGCGGGGACGTTCAACCTGAACACCCCGGGCACTTGGGGCAACATGCTGGGCGCGGCCGGGCAGCAGTGGGGCGTGGCCCAGCAGGGGCTGAGCGGGGCGACGGCCAACCCGGCCTGGCAGGGGCTGATGCCGATGAGTAGCACCCCGACCCAGACCCGGCCCAACTACCCCCAGTTCGGCGCCCCCGGGGCGGCGACCCAGCACCTCCCCGGCGGGCAGATGCCCTGGCAGATGGGGAACAGAGGCCAGGACGTGGCCGGGGCCAACGGGCCGGGCCAGCAGTTCGCCACCAGCAACTTTACCCAGTCGCTGCTCCAGAACCGGGTGGTGCCCAGGACCGGCGGGCTCTCCACCCCCGGCCAGTACATGACCGCGGGGCAAATCCAGGGCGCCTTCAATCCCAACAGGGTGCGGACCCAGGACTATAACCGGGGCACCTTCTCCCAACAGCAGGGCTTCAACGCGGTGGGCTCGCTGGCCGGGTACTCGGACCAGGACCTGGAGAGCATCCGCAAGTCCAACCTGCCCTCGTTCACCGCCCCGGGCAGCGGGAAGATGATCTAGCCGGATAGATGCTTGGCGACGAGATGCGCCAGTTGGACGTTGCGCTTGGAGGTGCCGTTGCCTTCTCGGTGGGACAGGGCGTGACAGTTCGCGCACAGCGTTACGAGGTTCGTCGGTTCGTTGTCGCCCCGGTCGTGATTCCGGTGGTGGACGACCAGCGCCTCTACGATCTCGTAGCCGCACTCCTCGCACGCCAACCGGCCAAGGCGCTGGATGGCCGCGGCGAATCCAAGGATGACGTACTTCTTCTTCGCGGCCAGGGTTCCGTTGACGAAGCTGGCGCAGGCACGGGAACAAAAGCGTCGCTCCCCGCCTTGGAAGGTCTTACGCCCGGTGATGATCTTCCCGCACAGCAAGCACGGGCTGCGTTGGATGCAGGAGAGGGAGCAGTAGTCCCGGCGCATGGACAGCTTGTTAGTCTCGAAGACCTTGCCGCACGTCGGGCACGTCTTCACCAGCAGGCGGAGACGGTAGCCGCACTGCCTGGAGCACGTCCTCTTAAACCGCCCGCTGCCCTGGCTCTTGGTCGGGAACGGGGTGCCGCAGACTTCACAGTTGGTCACACAGGGCTCCTTTGAAGCGAGGGAGGTTGTCCCACCCATGAGCCCATTAAAGCGGAGTTCTTCAGATAAGGCCAGGAGCGAGAACATCGCGGCTGAGATCAGGGCGGGGAGGCCGCCCAAGCAAGCGGCGGCCATCGCCTACCGCGTCCAGCGGGAGGCCCAAGCCAAGAAGAAGAGGAGCAAGTGATGCCACTCAAGCGGCCGTTCCCGCCCAAGAGCGGGGCCAAGAGCGAGGAGGACACGAAGGACAGTAAGGCCAAGAAGAACCTGCCGCCCTGGCTGAAGAAGGGCAAGAAGTAGACGTACCGGAAAGTCGTAGTACACTAGCCCGCGGAACGGGCCTCGGAAGCCGCAGGCCCGCGCCCACACCGTCGACGGACGGCCTGGTGCGCGGGGTACGGGGGACGACACCCGAGCGAGCGGGCGGAACAGGACACGCGATGGCGCAAGGTGAGGCTCCGCAGGGAGCCCCGGCCCCGACCCCCGACGAGGGGAAGGCACCGGAGCGGCCCGAGGGGCAGGCGCAGGAGGCGTCCTCCGAGCAGGAACTCCCCGACCTCGACAAACTCCTCGAACGGTACGACCCCGAAACCCTCCGGAAGAACCCCAAGGTGATGGGGATCGCCGGGCGGTTGGCGGACCGGTTGGCGAACGAGCGGGCCGAGCGACTGGCCCAGGCCCGGGCCGAGCAGTTGGCCCGGGAGCGGGAGGCCGACCGGGAGCGGCAGGCCGAGTTGGCGGCCGCCCGCCGGGGGGACTACCAGGCCCTCGGGGAGCGTCGGGCGCGGCGGGCACTGGAGGAGGACCAGAAGCGGTACGTCGACCAGTACCGGGAGCGGGCGACCTCCGACGCCTACGGGTCGGTGCAGGGCGCGGTGGACGAGATCGCGGGCGGCTTCCCGCCGGAGGTGGTCAGGGCCGCCGCGGAGAAGATGGGGGAACTCCCCGGCGACGTCGACTGGGCGGGCGGGTTCAAGCGGTGGCTGCCGGCGCTGATCGAGGCGCAGGCGGAGCACCTGGCGGGCCAGCCCGAGCGGCAGAAGAAGCTGGAGGAGAAGATCGCCCCGGCCCTCCGAGCGAGGTTGATCGCGGAGATGAACGGCACCGAACCGGTCGCGGACAGCGGCGGGGGCAAGGCCCCCACGCAGCGCCAGATCACCGACGAGCAGATCAACGCGATGTCCAAGGAAGAGTGGCTCCAGGTCTACGACATGAAGACGGGGCAGTTCAAGCCCGGGGTGGTCTACAAGCCGACCCGGGCGCTGGACCCCCGCGCGATGCAGATCGTCGGCCGCGGGGGCTGACGTCTAGGGTAGGGAGTGAGCGGGCATGGCTACCGGGGTAGCGGAGTTCATCGACCAGACCATCGCTAACGCCAGCGGCACCGGGTACTCGGGCACCTTCTCGCCGGATATCTGGTCGAAGAACGTGCTGGTCAAGCAGGAGGCGAACCTCGTCTTCGCCCAGCACGTCAACCGGGAGTACGAGTCGGACGCCAAGGTGGGCAAGAGCGTCATCATCGCCACCATCAGCGACCTCGGCGCCCGGGCCAAGACCGAGAACACCGCCATCACCTACGAGACGGTGGCCGAGACGCCGGTCGCCCTCGTGCTGAACATCTGGGATTACGCCGCGTTCGGCATCGAGGATATCGTCAACGTCCAGTCCCACATCAACCTGCGCTCCGCCTACGAGGACAAGGTGGCCTACGCCCTGGCGAAGGACGTGGACACCAAGCTGTCCACGGGCGTGGCCGGGTTCTCCCGCAGCTTCGGCACCCTCGGCACGCCCTTCTCGGACGCCGACCTCAGGAACGCCGTCCAGGCCCTGGACGACAACAACGTCCCCGACGAGGGGCGGGTGCTGATCATGTCCCCGGCGGAGAAGAACGACAAGCTGGGGCTGGAGAAGTGGGTGTCCGTCCTCTACCGGGGCGACAGCACGACCAACGGCGGGGGCGTCCAGGTCAACCAGGGGCAGATCGGGCGGGACATCTACAACCTCACCCCCTACGTGACCACCAACCTCTTCAAGCCCGCCGCCGGCCAGGGCAACAACGTCGTCATGCACAAGGACGCCTACGCGCTGGTCATGCAGCGGCAGCCCAAGATGCACGTCTTCTACGACATCGACTATTTCACGTGGAAGATCGCCAGCGAGCAGATCATGGGCCACGGCGAACTCCGGGACGACCACGGGGTCTGGCTTAAGGGCGTAGCGTAATGGCTAGGGTCACCCGATCCCCCGAAGAGAACGGGACCATCGGGCCGTACAAGCCCCGGTTCCTGGCGAAGGACCCCCGGCCCCACGCCAACGCCAAGCCGTCCGCCTCCCCGGCCGCCGAGGAGGACGAGGTGGTCGAGGAGTCCAGCCGGCTGGACGGGTTCACCGGGGGCGCGGTCGGGGCGGTCGGGCGGCCCGCGATGGTGCCCCGAGAGATCGAGGCCATCGGCCCCAACGGGGAGGTGCTCACCCTGGTGCGGGGGGAGGACGGGACGTTCCGGACGGTCAACTCCAACGTCCCCCCGCCGCCCGTCTCGGCCGAGGTCGACCACCCCCTCTTGCAGCAGTTGCGCTCCCGGACGAACAAGCCCAAGGGGCTCGTCCAGCGGGCGCCGGCCTACAACCACCGGATGCTGCTGTACATGAAGGACGACGGGGAGATCGTCGTCCTCCAGGGGGACCCGGGGAACCGGGCCTACTACGAGGACAAGGGCTACGTCGTGCTCCGGCCGGAAGAGGAGCGGGTCTACTTGAAGGGCGACCCCGCCCGGGGGCTGCCCCCGATCCGGCGGGCGGTGGTGGCGGAGCAGCGCAAGCGGGCGCAGTTGGTCACCACCATCCGCAGCATCGCCCGGCGCAACCCCTCGGTGGAGTTGACCGGCGACCTGGACATCACCCCGACCGAGGAGTTGGAGGGGCTGCTGACCACGCTGCGGGACGCCCAGGGGATCAACTTCCGCCTGATCGAGGCCCGCCAGCGGACGCCCAAGGAGGACGCCGACGACGGGGCGGCCTACGCCGGGCTGGAGTTCGGCGGGGGCGACGAACTCGTCCGCAAGATGGCCCGCTCCCGGGAGCAGGAGCGCATCGGGGGGCTGCACCGCCGGCCCGCCGAGGGGGCGGTGGAGATGGCGACGACCGGGCAGATGATGCCCGAGTAGGAGGACGTGGGGATGGACACCTGGGGAACCTACACGCGGGCGGACGGGGACACCGTGACCCTCCAAGCCGACCCGACCAACCGCACCCGCTACGAGCGCAAGGGGCTCACCTTCGTGGGCTACACCAACCCGGTGGGGGTCGGCCCGGCGCTCCAGGCGTGCGCCGTGGGCCAGAGCGCGGCCGAGCAAATCTTCGGCTTCCTCCCGGCCAACGGGGAGCCGTCCGAGTTGGACGACAACGAGATCGTCAAGCAGGCGGCCGAGGTCGCCCTCCGCAAGATGACCGGCACCTGGACCCAGGCGGAGGCGGTGGCCGAGGAGGCCGCCCACGCGATGGGCGAGTACAAGCCCGAGGAGACGCCGTTCGCCATCGTGCAGGGCGACGTCCTGGAGGGCTACGACGCCCTGGCCGCCAACGGCCCCCTGGCCGGCACGCCCAGCCCCGGCCCGATGCCGGCCCCCGCTCCGGGTGAGGCGGGCGCCGCGGGGACGGGGACCGAGGCCCCGGCGCCGGAGCCGGCCCCGCAGCCGTGACCGGCAAGGACGACCTCAACCCGTCCGCGTGGCGGGACGTGAACGAGGCGGTGGGCGAGGCGATGGGCGCCCCGCCCCCCGACCCTGTGGCGGACCGTCCCTCGTCGGACGCCCCGGCGCACGGCGCCTCGCCTGCACGTCTCGTACCAGGCGATGGGCCGCCGGAGGCCCAGCCGAAGCTGCCCCACAACGGGGTGCGCTACCGGTCGGTTACCGCCAAGGACCTCCGGGACGAGTACGCCCGGCGCCGGATGGCCCAACTCCGGGAGCAGATCGAGCGGCGCAACCTGGAGGCGGCCGCCCGGGCGCACCCGGCTTTCCGCAAGGACGGCTCCCTGATGGGGGAGTACCACCCCATGACGGGAGACGCCTCCACCCCGGACGTGGTGGACGTGGTCTGGTGGCTGGGGCTGCCCAAACTCCAGGCGATGTGGGAGTTGGGGATCACCTCGGAGGCCACCTACAAGAAGGTCTACGAGGCCCTCGCCCCGGTGGCCGCCCAGGTGGAGAACCGCAGGCGCCAGTTGGAGGGCACCCCGGGGTACACCTACGTCCCCCTGGTCGTCCGCCGCCGCCGGAGGCGCCACAACACCGACCTCTTCCAGGGCGGGCGGATCACCCGGATCAAGCCGATGACCGACCCGGACGACGTGCCGAAACCGAGGCGGCCCGACTGACGTCTAGCTAGCTGGACACCCACGGCGGGGAGGGGACGGGATGGCGCGGCACGGCAACTTGTACCGCGACACCGTGGTCGTCAACGACTACGGGCGGGCGGTCATCCTCGCCGGGGCCTCCGTCCGCTTCTACCTCCCCGACGACGGCGCGCCCTACCCCGGACTCCTGTACGCCGGGCGGGACGACGCCGACCCGGTGGTGATGCCCTACGTCACCGGGTCCACGGGGGAGATCGAGGTCTGGGGCGACGAGCCGGTGCGTCTCCGGATGGTGGTCACGGCGCCGGGCAAGTCGACCGCCATCGACCTGATCGACATCGAGCCCGACCCCGCCTCCCAGGCGTCCGATGCGGAGGTGGCCGGGGCGGTCGCCGCCCACGAGGCCGCGACCGACCCCCACCCGGCCTACCTGACCCAGCCGGAGGGCAACGCCCGTTACCAGGGCGCGGCCGAGAAGGGGCAGGCCAACGGGTACGCGCCCCTGGACGCGGGGCGCCTGCTCCCCGCCCAGTACCTCCCGCCGCTGGCGATCACGGACACCTACACCGCCGCCTCCCAGGCGGAGATGCTGGCCCTCCCGGCGCAGACCGGGGACGTCTGCGTCCGCTCCGACACCGGCAGAAGCTACCTCCTGGCCGACGACCCGGCCTCCGTCCTGACGAACTGGGTCGAGTTGGGGGGCACGACCGGCCCGCCCGGCGAGGACGGCGCCCCCGGCCCGCCCGGCCCGCCCGGGGCGACCGGGGCGACGGGCGCCCCCGGCGCCGTCGCGGTCTACGAGCAGCCGACCGCCCCGGCCGTGACCGACGTCGGGACGCTGTGGATCGACACGGACGAGGCGGCCGTCTACGGGCCGAAGTGGCAGGCCCTCACGCAGGCGGCCTACGACGCGCTGCCCGCCAAGGACCCGAACACGCTGTACCTGATCGTCTGATGCCACTCCTCAAAGACGCGACGGCGGTCAAGCTGGGCACGACGGCGGTCGGCGCCGTCTACCTCGGCGCGACGAAGGTGTGGCCGACCGCGTTCGTCCCGACGCAGCTTGCGGGGCTGACCCTGTGGCTCGACGCCTCGCAACTCGCGCTCGCGGACGGCGCCGCCCTTGCGTCCTGGCCCGACCTGTCGGGCGGCGGGCACCACGGCAACATCGTCGGCACCCCCGGCCCGACCGTGCGGGCGAACGCGCTCAAGGGTCAGCGGGTTATTCGCTTCAGTAAAGACCAGGGGCGGGTGCGCGGCGTGCATGGGGTCTACACGGGCGCCACGCTGTCGCCCTACAACTTCACGCTGGCCTACATCACTCGCCTGTGGGGGCCGAACGTTGGTCGTGCCTATTCGAGCATCTATCCGAGTTCCGGCAACGTCGTCGTCGGCTTCCATTCGAGTGCCCAGGACTCCTGTTACCTCGAAGGCTGGATCAGTACCGGCACCGGCTGGACGGGGTCGCCGGGAACGTGGAAGCTGTACTCGTTGACGGCCAGGCACGACGGCACGACCTACGTGCCGCGGTTCTTTCTGGACGGGGTCCTGAAGGGTGGCCCGGCAGGCGGGAGCGGCAGCATCGGGAGCGAGTACGCGCTGTCGGGCTACGACGCGACCGGCCTCTCGGAGACGATGGACTGCGAGGTCGCGGAGTTGGTGATGTACAACCGCGAACTCCCCGACGCCGACCGGCAGACGGTCGAGGGCTACCTCCGGAGCAAGTGGCTGGTATGACGCACCCGGTCCGCGTGCGGACGAGCAGCGGTTGGCAAGACCTGGCGCTCCAGGGCGAGCAGGGACCGCAAGGGCCTGCGGGGGCGACCGGGGCTACGGGGCCTGCGGGGGCGACCGGCGCGCAGGGGGCACAAGGGGCGACCGGCGCGCAGGGGGCCGCGGGGGCGCCGGGCGCGACGATCCTCTCCGGGAGCGGGGCGCCGGACAACGCCATCGGCAGAGACGGGGACTTCTACCTGGACGAGGTGGCCGACCGGTTCTACGGGCCGAAGTCGTCGGGTGGCTACGGGCTCGATCAGGCGTGTCGCGCCATCGCGCCCTCGGGCAACTACGTGGGGGGCTACACGGCCGGGCAGCGGTACCGCTTCGCCACGAACGGGCGGATCACGGGCCTCAGCGTTCGTATCCCCGGGGGGCTGACCGGGGCCGACCTGAACGGCTACATCGCCACCGTCTGGGACAACGCCGGGTCGACCAAGCTGGCCCAGGTCACGGCCTCGATCTCGACCGGCGCGGGCTGGAAGGACTTTCTCTTCAGCGCGCCGCTGGCGGTCGTCGCGACCACGGACTACCTCGTCTCGATGTCGCCGCCGACCGTCACCGGCAACGGGGGCAACAACCGCCAGTTCGACAGCGTGACGCCGCTCTCGTCCCTGGTGACCGGCGACCTCCTCGCCGGGGCGGGCGGGGCGTGGCAGACGTGGTACACCAGCGCCTACGGCGTCAACGTCGTCCCGACGACCGTGCTGGCGAACTACACCTTCTGCATCACGCCGATCTTCCAGGCGCTGACCGGCGTCGTGTGGCCCGTCCAGGTCAACAGCCTGGTCGGCCCGGGCGTCCCGACCGGCGGCGCGACCGGGCAGGTGCTCGCCAAGAGCAGCGCCTCCGACTACGCCACGGGCTGGGTCAACCAGACCGGGGGCGGGGGCGGGTCGGACGCCGCCTACGTCCACACCCAGGGGTCGGCGGCGGTGGTCTGGACGGTGGCGCACAACCTGGGCAAGTACCCCGCGATCAGCGTGGTGGACAGCGGGGGGTCCGCCATCATCCCCGACGTCCACTACGACAACACCTCCCAGGTCACGCTCACCTTCGGCTCCGCGACGAGCGGCCTGGTGTTCTGCAACTAGCCAGGGACAGGGAGAGGAGGGGGAGGGATGCCGGTCCTCGGAGCCCCGCTCGACTTCGCCAAGTACGAGGCGCGGAACCCCCGCATCCACCAGTTGGGCGCGGCGCCCTCCTCCCCGCTGACGGGGCAGTTGTACTACAACACGGCGGACAACACCCTCTACTGGTGGGACGGGTCGCAGTGGGTGTCGGCCCGGGGCGGGGCGGCGTCGGTGCCCCCGGCCACCACCGGGGCGCTGGGCACGATCCAACTGGCGGGCGACCTGGCAGGGACGGCGACCAGCCCGCAGATCGCCGCCGGGGTGATCACGGACGCCGACGTGGCCGCGGCCAACAAGGACGGCGGGGCGGGCACGGCCTCCCTCCGCACGCTGGGCACCGGGGCGACCCAGGCCGCCGCCGGGAACGACATCCGCTTCACCGACGCCCGCACGCCCACCGGGACGGCGAGCGGCGACCTGTCCGGCACCTACCCCAGCCCCCAGATCGCCGCCGGGGTCGTCACCGACGTGGACGTGGCGGCGGCCAACAAGGACGGGGCGGTCGGGACGGCCTCGATGCGGACCCTCGGCACCGGGGCGCAGCAGGCGATGGCCGGGAACACCCGACTCGACACCATCGCCGCCCCGACCGGCTCGGTGAGCCTGAACAGCCAGAAGATCACCAACCTCCTCGATCCCACGGCCGCCACCGACGGGGCCAACAAGCAGTACGTCGATAACACCACCCAGGGCCTCGACGCGAAGCAGTCGGTCAGGTGCGCGACCACCGCGAACACGGTCCAGAGTGGCCTCCTCACCATCGACGGCGTCACCCTCCTCAACGGGAACCGGGTGCTGGTCAAGGACCAGACCACCCAGACCCAGAACGGCATCTTCGTCGCCGCCTCGGGCGCCTGGACGCGGGCGACCGACATGGACGCCGCGGCCGAGTTCCCCAGCGCCTTCGTGTTCGTGGAGGAGGGCACGGTCAACGCCGACACCGGCTGGCTCTGCACGTTCAACACGACCGACACGCTCGGGTCGAGCCCCGTCCTCTGGGTGCAGTTCTCGGCCGCCGGGCAGATCGGGGCCGGGGCCGGGCTGACCAAGACCGCGAACACCCTCGACGTGGGGGCGGGCGCTGGCATCACGGTCGCGGCCGACACCGTGGGCATCACCACGGGCGGCGTGACCGACGCGATGCTGGCGACGGCCAAGTCGGGCTACTACTCCAGCGCGACCCACGGGGCGGGGGCGACGATCACCATCACCCAGGCCACGCACGGGCTGCGGGCCTCCCGGGGGCTCCTCGTCCAGGTGCAGGACGAGGCCAGCGGGGCCGTCGAGTGGCCCGACGTGGTGGTGGCCGCCACCGGCCAGGTGACGGTCACCTACGGGGCGTCGGTGTCCGCCAACAGCAAGCGCGTGACGGTGGTGGGCTGATGCCGACGCTCGGGAACGCCCTCGACTTCCAGAAGTACGAGGCCCGCAACCTGCGGCACCACCAACTGGCGGCCGCCCCGGGCTCGCCCGTCGCCGGGCAGCAGTACTACAACACTACGGACAACACGCTGTACTGGTGGAACGGGTCGGCGTGGGTGGCCTCCGGGGGCGCGGCGGGCAGCTACCTCCCCCTGACCGGGGGCACCCTCACGGGCGACCTCGTCGTGTCGAAGGCCAGTCCCAAGCTGACCGTCAAGCGCACGGCCGACGCCTACTCCCGGGCCGACCTGGGGGAGGACTACCTCCAGTTCGGCCCCGGGAACGCCGCCTCCTGGGACGTGACCCTCCAGCGCACCGGGGTGGGCGCCCTGCGGGTGGACACGAACCTGGGGGTGGGGGTCAACCCGGCGGCGTGGGCCAGCGGCTTCCGGTCGCTCGCCTTGGGACAGACCGCGTCCCTGTGGGGCGCGGCGGCGGCCCAAGGTGCGGGGCACGCCGACAACACCTACTACGACGGGACGAACTTCCGCAGCCTCGTCGCCGGGGGGGGCGGCTACCTCTCCTTCAACGGCAACATCCTCCAGTACCTGAACGCCCCCTCCGTCGCGGCCGGGGCGGTGCAGACCTTCACCACCCGGCTGACCCTCGCCCAGACCGGCACCCTCACCCTGACCCCGGACGCGGGGCAGTACAGCCTGATCACCACTGGCGACATCAACATGCAGGGCACCCGCCTGAACATCGGCGTGGCCTCGGCGGCCTCCGGACAGGGAGGAAGCATCCTCATTCGGGACGACACCAGCGCAGGCCGTTGGATCATGGGCATCCCTGGTTCCGCCGCGGCGAAGGATTGGTTCCTGTACGACTTCGCTAAGGGCACCCGGATGCTGGTCAACGGCACCACCGGCACCCTCACCCTGACCCCGGACGCGGGGCAGCGTGCGATCAGCACGACCGATCCGGTGTGGACGGGGAGCCTGTTCCCCGGCGGCAGCATCACCCCGTACCCCGACAACAACGGTATCTGTGGTGGGCCGAGCAACCGCTGGGTCGCCGTCTACGCCGTCAACGGCACCATCCAGACCTCCTCCCTGGACATGAAGGAGAACGTCCGTTCCCTCGATCCTGCCCTGGCGCTGGAAGCCGTCCGCACCACGGACGTGATCCTGTTCAACTACAAGCAGCCTCCGCCACCGGAACCGGTCGAAGGTGCCGAAGTGGTCGAGCCGCTGGCGAACCCGGCGGCGGCCTTCGAACACGCCGGGTACGACGCGGCCACGACCGACCCCCTGCTGGTGATGGACGACCAGTCGGTCAATGCACAAAATACGGCGACGGTTGTCCTCTGTGCTCTCCAAGAACTGCTCCGTCGCGTGGCGGCCCTAGAGAGTCACCTGGGAGTACAAGCATGAGTCAGCAGCCATCGAGCGGGGTAGACGCCGAACCCATCGTCCTGGACGGGGAGGCCGTGGGCCAACTGCTGATGGCGGCGATCCGCTCCCAGGAGGGCAACGCCTTCTTCCGGGGACTGGTGGCCGGGCTCAAGTACCCCCGCTGGATCGTGGAGGGCAACTGGCATCTGTCCTGCGGGGAGGCCCAGATCGTCCCCGGCCCGGCGCCCGGGTCGTCCAGCCAGCTAGACAACGGGGCGGCCGCCCCGGTGATCCGGCAAGGGAGGTGACGCCATCCCCATCGTCCTGAGCCCCATTGCTATTGCGCCTCCCGATCCCGCACTCGGAGGAGCGGGGGTTACCCTCGGGCAATATCGACGCCGCATCAGTGAAGAGACTGGCAACTTCGTCGCCTCGACGGTGAACGCCGCGTCCACGACCTACCTCCAGGACGCCAAGTACCCCGTCCGCTCCTCGCTCGACCAGTCCGACCTCTACACCGGGAAGTGGCTGCTCCGGCCGGAGGCGACGGACGCCCGCGACCGGGTGCGGGTCGTCCAGGAGCGGGGCTACGACCCGGGGACTGGGACGCTCCGGCCGGACAGCCCGTGGGCGACGGTGCCGGTGACCGACGAGCGGTACGAGTTGCACGGGGTGATCGAGCCCTGGGCGCAGATGCTCGACTTCATCAACGAGGCCCTCAAGCGGTGTATGCTGGTCGACCACCTGGTCCTGGGCATCCCGACCGACGGGAAGCGGACGGTCGACCTGACCCCCTACGCCCCGTGGCTGCTCGACCGGCGCTGGGTGCGGGCGGCGTGCTTCGTCGACCGGACGACGGTGGACAACCCGGCCGAGATCGACATGAGCCAGCCCACCTTCCGGGGGTTCGTGGAGCAGCAGGGGCGGCAGATGTTCCTCCGCTGGCAGAACTACCCCTGGTACAACGCCGACCAGGTGCTGGTCGTGCGCTGCATCCGGCGCTGCTATGACTACTGCCGGGCCTCGGAGGCGGGCACCTTCGGGGAGCAGAGCGGGCTCTCGGCTGAGGGCCACCAGTCCATCGCCGCCCCCGACTGGGTGGCGGCCATGGCGATGTGCGATTTTTGGAACGAATTTGGAGATGTTGTTGCAGCAGGTAACAGATCGGAATCGGAAGCAAATCAACAGAAGTGGGCGAACGTCGTCACTACGCTTACTCAACAGTATTTTCAGTTACCTGAATATACGTTGCTTGCCCCGATCAAGTCTGGGTGGATGGCGGCGGCTTACTGAGATGGCTCCAGGTCTTTCCGACCACCGCATTGTGCATGGGAGTAGGGCTCACACCGTAGCGACGGGCTAACGCCAAGATGGACCAACCGGAGCGATGCAGTGCGCGGGCTTCGAGTACCGCCGCGGGAGTCAGCTTAGTAGGATGACGACCGCGGAGCGATGTGTCAGCGATGTTGTGTTGCTGGGTCCCGATGTACAGGTGCGCCGGATTGCAACACGCTGGTCGGTCGCAGGTGTGGTTGATCTGTGGTGCGTCCCAGCCCTCTTTCGGCCCCCAACAATAGACGGCCACTACGTGGTGGGTATAGCTGAGGCGACGATGAGTACCGATGAGGCCGTGTCCATAGGGAGTGTGGGCGCCCTGCCAGAGCAAGCAGTCTCCCTCGGGAAGACACCGCTCAAAGACACGGAGCACGGTTTCTTTGCAGGTATGCTGGTGACGCATGGGAGCTTGCCCTCCTGTGCCGTGCCCCCGGCTGTTACAGCAGTGCGGGGGCATTTCGTTGTGGGCGGAGCGTAACAGATGGCGACGGCGCTGGTCCCAGCGCACGCGCACTCCTTGCTCGTGTTCAAGCGGGGACTGGCGAGGGTCAGGCCATACCCGTTTCATGCGGTGCTCGATGAGGTCGGCCTCATCCTGGGAGCCACGTCGAAGAAGGGCGCCCCGTCAGTACAAGCGCAGAAACCCGAGGATCAAGCGCAAGTAGCCCCTACTGATTTTGGGGAGAACGCCACCAACCCGGTCTTCGGGCGGACCCAGTCCTGGCGCACCTTCCACCTGGGGATGGGCCTGTCCGTGGAGGACGAGGACCCCACCCGGAGCGAGCAACGCTACCGCTGGGCGATCAACGCCGACTGCTCCGTCGCCTCCCGGCTCGCCATGAAGGGGCCGAGGATCACCCGCAACACCCCGGCCACGCGGGACGCGGTGGTGGGGGTCACCAAGTTCTTCGACCTCTCCGGGAAGCTGTACTACCTCAACGGGCGCTACCTCTACCGGGTGGACGACGACACCGGGGTCACCCAGGTCGGGGACTTCGGGGCCAACCGCTGGGCGGTGGACGTGGCCGTCTTCAGCAGCAACTTCTACGCCGACACCGTGCCGCCCTACGCCTACATCGCCGTCCTGGACACCAGCGGCCTCTACCCCGGCACGGAGGTCGTCCCGGTGGCCGGGGAGGCCCCGGAGCAGCTACCGGTGCCGCTGGCGGCCCCGCCACCAGACCAGGGGGGCAACTACCGCGACGTCCCGATGTGGCGGTTCGACGGCACGACCCTCGTCCAGCACGCCAGCCTGACCGCGCGGGCCTTCTGCGTCATCGGGCGCGACCTCTACCGGGCCAACGGGCGCAACCAGATCAGCAGCGTGGACACGGACACCGACCCCTGGAACGCGACCAACTGGCGGGCGGAGAACCAGTACCTGATCGGGGACCGCACCGCCTCGGTCACGGCGCTGACGCCCAACGCCAAGGGGGTGCTGATCGTCTTCAAGCAGGACGGGGTCTACTCGGTGGACGCCGCCGGGGAGAACATCCACTACTTCCCCTTCCTCCAGTTCGGCCCCCAGGCGGGGGACGGGGCGAACTGGGGCGCCTTCATGAACGACGTCCTGGTGCGCTACGGGGAGGCGTTCTACCGGATCGACACCGACTTCGGCATCGAGGAGGTGGGGCCGAACCGGGTGGGCACCGTCAGCGGCCCCGTCCGGGGGCGGATCACCGCCTTCGCCGGGCACGCCAACTTCCACGGCTACGCCGGGATGTGGGACGCCGACGCCGACGCCGCCTTCCTGATGAAGTGGGGCGCGACCAAGCCCGACGACAACGGCCAGCCGAAGTGGATCGAGGCGTGGCACGGCTCGATCAGCTACCCGGTGGGGAGCAACCGGATCACGTCGCTCTTCCAGTCGTCCTACCGGGCGCCGGACGGGCACCACCGGATGTACATCGGCTACCGGGACGGCTCCTGGGGCTGGTTCGTCCTGCCCTGCGTCCCCGACCCGGCGGCCTGCGCCCAGTACCGCTGGTCGACCGAGGACTCCTGGGTCGTCTTCCCCAACTGGCACGGCGGGTTCCCCTCCTCGATCAAGCCCCTACGCTACGCCGCCGTCGCCGGGGAGCACCTCGACGGCCAGAACTACGCCACGGTCAGCTACCGCCTCGACCCGGTCACCCCCGACTCCAGCTTCGGGATGCCCTGGATCGGGCTGGGCTCCAACTTCGACACCGCCCCCAGCGAGCGGGCGATGTTCCCCGACGCCACCCAGTGCTACTACGCCGCCTTTCGGATCGAGTTGCACAACGCCACCGACCTGGAGTCGCCGCTGGTCACCACCTTCTCCCTGCGCTGGCGCCTGGTGACCGACCTCGTCCAGGTCTACTCCTTCATCGTCCTGGCCGAGGACGGGCTGATCTGCCGGGACGGGACGCCGCTGCGCCGGGGGGCCAAGCGCCTGCGCGACCACGTCCGGGAGATCGCGGACACCGGGCGGATGGTCAGGCTGATCCTGCCCGACGAGGACGTCAAGCTGGTCAGCATCATCGGCTACGGCGAGGCGATCGGATGGTATGAACGCCAGGAACGCTGGGCCTCGGGGATCAAGATTCAGGTGGCCGAGGACAGCACCGGGGGCACGTACGGGACGTACCAGCGCCTCTTCGGCAAGAAGTACGGCGACCTCCTGAACCACAAGTACGGCGACCTGACCAGCTTCTAAAAGAGGAGGAAGGGATGGGCTCGCTCCCCGTCTACCCCGGGCCGACGAAGGAATTGTCGGTGAACTATGGCGCGGGGGGCGAGCCCTTCGCCCTCGCCAACGACACCGAGGACGACCTCGACCCCCGGGACATCTGGCGCCTCGCCCGGGCGGTGGAGGACCACGCCCACGGCACCGGGCGGGGCCTGCCGATCAACCGCATCGGGACGGCGACGGCGCCCCAGACGCCGGGCGACATCCAGGTATCGGGCGACGACTTCCGCTGGTGGGCGGCCACCGCCGCCGCGATCTACAGCGCGGTCAATACCACCGCCGACCAGACGGTCAACGGGGTGAAGCGGCTCAACCAGCCCCTGATGCTGGCCCTCCAGGGCGCCGCCCCGGCCGCCCCGGGGCTGGGTCTGGGCGCGTTGTACCTCGGCCCCGGGGACAAGCTGTACCTGCGCTCCGGGTCGGGGGCTCCCACGGGGCTGGGGCCGCCGTCCATGCTGGCCGCCCCCCTGTCGTGGCGCACGACCCAGGGGGCGGGGCAGGCCCAACTCCAGGAGATCGCCCTCGGGTCGTCCTCGGTGTGGACGCTGGGCTTCCGCCCGGCGGGGAACGACCTGTGCAGCCTGATGAGCGTCGCCCCCTTCACCTGCGGGCAGGGGGTCCCGATCACGGCCCAGGTGACCTGGACGTGCCCGGCGGGGACGGGCAAGGTGAACTGGACGCTCCTGGCCCGGGTCACCCCGGTGGGCGGCGACCTGACCCAGGCGTGGGCCCAGGTGGCGACGGCCACCGCCGACGCGCCCGGCGGGGCGTGGCTCCACAGCCGCACCGCCGTCGCCTGGACGACCGGCCTCCCCCAGCCGGGGGACGTCGTCCACCTGGCCCTCCAGCGCAACGACGCCACCGAGGCGGCCGCCGGGGCGAAGTACACCGGCACCGCCTCGGCCATCGACGTGTCCGTGGTGTACGGCTGATGCCCTACCCCGCCGGGCTCACCCCGTCCAGCGGGCTGGACGGCGACCTCACCGTCGCGACCGACACGACCCTCTCCGGGGACAAGAACTACCGCGCCCTCCGGGTGAACGCGGGGACGCTCACCTTCGCCAGCGACGCCGTGATCGCCGCCGAGACGGTCTACGTCGCCGCCGGGGCGGCCATCGCCTTCGCCCAGCCGACGCCCGGGACGACGGGCACGGAGGGCGGCGCGGGCGGGAGCCCGGCCAACAAGAACGGGGGCGGGGGCGGGGGTGGCGGGGGCCACGGCACGTCCGGGGTGGGCGGCGCCGCCGGGACCGGGGGCACCGGGGGTGGCGGGGGCGGGACGCGCGACGCGCTCTCGTCCTTGGGGCTGAACGACCGCCCGACCACCGCCTGTAGGGGCGCCGCGGGCGGGGCGGGCGGTCCGGGGAAAGATAACACCCTGGACTACGGCACCGGGGGGGACGGGGCCTGGGACGGCGGGGGCGGGATGGGCCTCTCCGTCTACAACTTCACCACCTTCACGGTCCGGGCGGGGCAGACGGTGAACACCGCCACGCCGTGCTGGATCAAGGCCACCGGCTACATCGACATCCAGGCGGGGGCGCTGGTTGCCGCGAACCAGGCCAGCGTCTACGGCCCCCCGTGGGGCGGCGGGACGGGCGCGACGCCCTCCGGCCCGGGTGGCGGTGGGGGCGGGGGCGGGGCGGGCCACAACGGCAACGGGGTCGCCGGGGCGGCCTCGGCGGCGGCCGCCGGGGGCACGGGCGGGACCGGCTACGACAACCTCTCGGGGTGGGCGCAGAACGACATCAATGCGGGCCAGGGCGGGTCGAACGGGGGCACGGGCGGGAACGCCCTGGGCACCTCCATCGACGGCGGGAACGGGTCGGGCGGGGACGCCGTCGCCGGGGCCGGGTCGAACTTCAACGGCACCTACCAGTACCGCAACCTCACCATCAACACCGGGGCCACCTTCGCCGGGGTCACCCACATCTACGTCCAGCAGGACTGCACCATCGCGGGGGACTTCTCCGGCAGCGGACTGGGCTACGCCGGGGGCGCCGGGGCGCCCGGTAACTCGTCCTTGGGCGTCCGCGGCGGCACCGGGGGCGGGACATCCGGCGGCCAGGGCGGCAGCACCTACGACAACACCAACGGCGCGGGCAGCGGGGGCGGGGGCGGCGGACACGGGGGCAAAGGCGGGGGCGGGTACTCCGGTGGGGGGCAGGGTGGGCTCGGCGGCCGTGGTGGCGGGACGGGGGCCGCCGCTTATAACGCCGTCAACGCGGGCACCCTCTACGCCGGGTCGGG
>Ga0126377_10000206_pt1 | contig 34173 bp, 24 predicted proteins | sample PanSoiMetPlot_22_FD_92647 | JGI IMG/M metagenome (GOLD analysis project Ga0126377, IMG submission 92647) | Tropical forest soil microbial communities from Panama - MetaG Plot_22 | ecosystem: Environmental > Terrestrial > Soil > Tropical forest > Bulk soil | place: Panama | collected 2016-02-17 | reverse complement strand
CGCAGGTCGAGTACGCGGCGGTCAACGGCATGCTCAGCACCCTGGACCCGCACTCGGTGCTGCTCGATCCGGAGATGGCGCGCGAGATGGAGGTCAACACCGGCGGCCACTTCGGCGGGCTCGGCATCGTCATCGGCATGCGCCAGCGCAAGCTCACGGTCATCCGCCCGATGCGCGGCACTCCGGCGTGGGAGGCCGGCATCAAGGCCAACGACACCATCGTCAGGATCAACGACGAGGTGACCGAGAACCTCACCCTCAACGAGGCGGTCGACCGGATGCGCGGGCGCAAGGGCACGCGCGTGACCCTGTGGATCGAGCGCAAGGGCGCCGCCGCGGCCACGCGGTTCGACCTGGTGCGCGACGAGATCCGGGTGCCGTCGGTGCAGTCGAAGCTGCTCACCCGCAAGGTGGGCTACATCCGGCTGCAGCAGTTCGCCGGCCGCTCCACCGACGAGGTGCGCGAGGCCATCGCCTCGCTGCGCAAGCAGGGCGCGAAGTCGTGGGTGCTCGATCTGCGCTGGAACCCGGGCGGCCTGCTCGAGCAGGCGATCCAGGTGACCGACCTGTTCGTCGATCAGGGCACCATCGTGACCACGGTCGGCGGCAACGAGCGCGAGCCGCGCCGGGCCGAGCGCTCGCCGGGCGACGTCGTCAACCAGCCGCTGGTCGTGCTGGTCAACGGCGGCTCGGCCTCGGCGTCGGAGATCGTGGCCGGCGCGCTCAAGAACCTCGACCGCGCCCTGGTCATCGGCACCACCACCTTCGGCAAGGGCTCGGTGCAGATCCTCTACGACAACGACGACGGCTCCAAGCTCAAGCTGACCATCGCGCAGTACCTGACGCCGGGCGACCTGTCGATCCAGTCGCTCGGCATCGTGCCGGACATCGAGCTCAGCCGCATGTGGGTGCCGCCCAGGAACCAGGGGCCGGACAACTTCGTGCGCCTCCTGCCTCCCGTGCGCAGCTACCGCGAGAAGGACCTCAAGGCCCACCTCGACTCTACCTACGCCAAGGAGGGCCCGAGGCCCGAGCACACGCTCTCGTTCCTGTACGAGCCGCCGGCCAGGCCCGACAGCGCGGCCGACGAGCAGGATCCGGGCGACGCGGCGCCTCCGGGCCAGGCCGGGCCGGCCGGGGCCGAGGACGAGGAGCCGGCCGGGCCCGACGAGGAGCCGCCGGCCGAGGACGAGTTCGTGATGGACTTCGAGATCGGCCTGGCGCGCGACGTCCTGGCCGAGGCCGGCGCGCCGACCCGCAAGGGCATGGTCAAGCGCGCGGGCAAGCTCCTGGCCGTCCGCCGGGCCCAGGAGACCAAGAAGCTGGTCGACAAGCTGGCCGCGCTGGGCGTGGACTGGAACGCGCCGCCGGCCGGCGACGCGAACGCGGCCAGGCCGACCCTGAGCGGCAGCTTCCACATCGAGGGCAACAACCGCAACATCAAGGCCGGCCAGCTGGTCAAGCTGGTCGGCACCGTGCAGAACGCCGGGTCGGTGCCCGCCTATCGCGTGCACGCGCGCGTCAAGTCGGACGACGAGCTGTTCGACGAGAGCGAGCTGGTGTTCGGCAAGATCGATCCGGGCAAGTCGAAGTCGTGGACCGCGCAGATCAAGGTGCCGGACGAGGCGATCGATCGGGTCGATCACCTGGACTTCGACGTGCGCGAGGCGCGCGGCGCGACGGTCAAGGCGGCCCCGCTGGCGCTGCGCGTGGTGGCGGCCGATCGGCCGATCTTCGCCTACAGCCACCAGCTGCTCGACGACGGCAACGGCGACGGCGTGGTGCAGGAGGGCGAGAAGCACCGCCTGCGCGTTGCGGTCAAGAACATCGGCAAGGGCGAGGCGCGCGACACCACCGCGGTCCTGCGCAACGCGTCGGGGACCGATCTCCTGCTCAAGAAGACGCGCTTCGAGCTGGGCTCGCTCAAGCCGGGCGAGGTGCGCTCGGTCGAGTTCTCCTTCACGGCGGCGCCCAGCATCAGCGCCAAGGAGGTCGTGGTCGAGCTGACGGTCTACGACTCGGTCCTGCGCGAGGCCGTCGCCGAGAAGCTCCACTACCCGCTGCACAAGAGCGCGCCGGCGGTGAGCCAGGCGGGAGGCGCGGTGCAGGTGTCGGACAGGACCGCGCGCGTGTACGAGGGCGCGTCGGCCGACTCGGTCGTCATCGCCAGCGCGCCGCGCAACGCGGTGTTCCGCGTCACCGGCAAGGTGAGCGACTGGCTGCGCGTGGAGCTCGAGGGCGGCAGGGCCGGCTTCGTGCAGGCCAGCGAGGTGAGCCGCTCGGAGCGGCAGCCGCGCACGGCCGGGCTGGTGCCGCGCTGGCAGGTCACGCCGCCGGCGCTCGCGATCGAGGTGCCGAGCTACGAGGTGTCGGGCTCGACCTTCAAGCTCAAGGGAAGGGCGACCGACGACACCCACGTCGAGGACGTCTACGTGTTCGTGTCCAACCGCGACGCCAAGGTCGACAACCGCAAGGTCTTCTACCGATCGAACCGCGGGGCGGCCAGGCAGGCGGAGATGAGCTTCGCGCCCGAGATCCCGCTCTGGCCCGGCTCCAATCTGGTGACCGTGGTCGTGCGCGAGAACGACGACGTGAAGTCGGCCTACAACATGTTCCTGTACCGGCCGGCCGCGGGTCAGCCCACCGCGTCGGCGCGGTAGGCGAGCGGTCGCGCGCACCCCGCGGCGAGGGACCTGAATGGGCCGGCCCGATCGAGAGTCGATGTCGACGATGACGCAGAGAGGGCGCCCGGTCTCGTTCGTCGCGCTGGCCGGCGCGGCGCTCGTGAGCATGAGCCTGGCCGACGGCGGCCGCGGCGCGGCCGCGCAGACCCGCGAGGCGCCGCGCGTGGCCGGCAAGTACGCGGCGACCTTTCAGGAGGTCGCCAACAACTGCTCCGGGATGGGCATGAACCTGGGTTCGGCGACGATCGAGCTGTCGCAGTCGGGCGAGCGCGCGGTGCAGGTGACCGTGCCCGCCGTGCCGATCATGCGCGGCGTGGTGGGCAAGGCCGGCAAGTTCAAGGCCGACGCGAAGCGCGGAAAGACCGCCATCCAGGGCGTGGACGGCCGCTTCTCGGTCGCCGGCCGGGTCGACGACAAGGGCATCCAGCTCCTGTTCATCGCCGAGTACTACCGGGGCACGCGGCCGATGTGCACGCAGAGCTGGAACGCCTCGGGGCCGCGGCGGTAGCCGGGCGCCGTTCGCTCACGCCGGCGGGTCGCCGGCCACGCAGGCGGCCGGCGCGGCCAGTCGCGCCTCGAAGAAGTCGCCGACCTCGGCGGCGACGCGGTCGCGCTCGACGTCGATCGCGACCAGGTGATAGCTGCGCGGCAGGGTCACCGTCCTGACGTCGGTGGAGCCGACGCGGGCGGCGATCTCGCTCATCGAGGCGTAGGGAGCGACGTGATCGTGGAGGGCGTGGATGACCAGGAGCGGCGCGCGCACGGCCTCGAGCTCGGCGCGGATGGTGGCGCGGGCGCGGTCGAACTCGAGGAGCGCGCGGATCGGCATGACCGGGTAGCTCGGGTTCTCCGCCTTCATGGCCGCGTCGGCGATGTCGGAGCCGCCGCGCTTGCCGATCGGTCGCAGCCGGGCCGCGAGCCCGGGGATGCGGCGCAGCGCGCCGATGAGCGCGCGCGGTCCGGCCGGCAGCCACAGCGGGGCGGCCAGGCTGGCCAGCGCCGCCATCTGGTGGCCGCGGGTGGCAGCGAGGTGGAGACCCAGCAGCCCGCCCAGCGACTGCCCGACCACCGCGACGCGGCTGCAGCGCGCGCGCAGCCGATCGAGCTCGTGCTCGACGTGGCCGACCCAGTCGGTCCACGGCGTGCGATCGAGCTCGCGCGCATTGCTGGCGTGACCGGGCAGGCACACGCCGAGCGCCGTCATGCCGCGCCCGTGCAGGCGCTCGCCCAGGAAGCGCATCTCGAACGGCGTGCCCGTGAAGCCGTGGATCAGCAGCACGCCGCGGTCATCGCCCTCGAGCTCGAACGCCGCGCGATCGCCTGCCATCGCGGCGCATCCTAACCCCGGAGCTCACTTCGGTTGAGCCTCAGTGAGCTCCGGTGTCAGGGCTTCGCGCTTTCGCGCGCAGCCGGTCGATTTCGACGGGGAGCCCCGCCGACTTCGTCGGCACCCCGTCTGACCCACAGTCCGCTTGGTCGGGTTCGACCAAGCGAACCGTGGGTCTAGCCCGGGCCACCGCGGCTCGCTGCCCTTCAGGATCCTGAGGACCTTGAAAAGGCGGACATCAAGGATCTGAAGCGCCGCGCGCGGCCCGGCGGCGCCGAGAGACGCCAGGCGCGGCCGGGGAGCCCGACATGAGCGGAATCCCCGGGCGCTGCGCGGCCGTGGGCGCGCTCGACGGGTCGGCACTCGACTTGCTCCAGGAACGGCCGGAGGCGATCGATGCGAGCTGTCAGTTCCGTCTTGACCTGCTGCGTTCTCCTGCTGTGCGCGGCCTGCGCGTCCGACCGGGCCGGCGACGAGAGCGGCGCGCGCTACCCGGTGCAGCTGTCGCCGGGGAGCGACCTCGAGGACGCCCAGTCGTGCGGCGTCGACGACCCCGACTGCCCCGACGGCACCCTCTGTGCGGTCGTCCACCTCGCCGCGGGCGACAGCGCCCCGACCTGCGTGAGCGAGGACATCTGCACCCAGGCCACCTGCCAGGGCGACGCCCAGTGCACGGTCGCCGAGAGCTTCCCGGCGCAGATCTTCTGCAGCGGCACGTGCACCGGCTCGGACTGCGACGCCCCGGCCGATCGCTAGCCCGGCGGTTCGGTTCGATCCGGCCCGCCGATTTGCTCGGTGCGGCCGGCGCTCGGCGCTCGCGCGCGGACTATCATGCGGTCCATGAAGCGGCTGTGTGTGGCGTCGATCGCGTTGGCGTGTGTGGCCTGCTCGACCAAGGAGGAGCCGCCGGCCGCGCAGCAGCCGCCGGCGCCGTCCGCGCCGCCCGTGACCGGCGAAGCGCCCGCGCCGGGTCCGACGACGGAGACGCCGGCGCCGAGCCCGACGCCGGCAGCGAGCCAGCCGGAGACGGCCGAGCGCCCGCTCTACTACGAGCGGGTGATCGCGCCGGCCGATCTCGAGAAGCGCACGCTGCGCGAGCTCTCGCTCATGCGCAACACGATCTTCGCCCGCGCCGGCAATCCCTTCCGCAAGAAGTGGCTGCGCGACCACTTCGAGGCCCAGCCCTGGTACCACGCGCTGGACAGGACCGACGAGTCGAAGCTCACCGACATCGACCGGCAGAACGCGGTGCTCATCGCCGGGGCCGAGGCGGCCTTCACGCGCGCCGAGCTGGAGAAGCGGCTGGCCGAGGTGCAGGCCCGCGCGTCCGGCGGCGCGGCGGCGCCCGACGACGAGATCGAGCTCCGCCTCCTGTCGGCCCGCCTGGGCGTGTGGAAGGGCTCTGCCGGGGTGCCGCGCGGCGAGCGCTCGCCGCTCGAGGACCCGAGCATGCTCGACGCGCTCCTCGACCTGAAGGCGCTCGGGAACCTGTCGCGCCGCGACCTCCGCCTCCTGCGCAACACCATCTACGCGCGCCGCGGGCGCCCCTTCAAGTCGGTCCTGCTGACCGAGTACTTCGACGGCATGGCCTGGTACCGGGCCGACGACGCCTACAGCGACACCCGCCTCACCGCGGTCGACAAGAAGAACATCCGCCTGGTCCGCAGCGTCGAGGACTCGCTGGGCGGGCCGCTGTCGGAGCACGAGCACGAGAAGGAGGAGGGCTGGTTCGAAGGCGCTTGATGAGACCCGGGCGCCCGGTCGGGCGCCGACCCTCGACGACGCGATGAATCGACGCGATCAGAACGCGGCCCGCCGCCCGCGCCGATCGAGCGCGCTCGAGCCCAGCGACTCGAGGAGCTCGAGCACGAGCGGCGCCTGCGCCGACGGCCGCGCCGGCGCCGCGCCCAGCCCGGCGTCGACCGGCACCACCTCCGCGGCCACCCGACCTCGCCGCGGGATGGAAACCCTGAGGATCAGCCCCTCGTCCTCGCGCGAGCAGTCGCACGCGAAGATCAGGTTGCCGAGGCCCCAGGCGATGACCGCGTCGCCGCGCCGCTCCACCGCCGCCACCGCGTGGGTCCCGTGGGCCGAGACCACGCGCGCGCCGGCGGCCAGCGCGACGTCGACCGCGGCGCGCAGCTCGGGGCGCGGCAGGTAGGACGGCGGCCCGGTCACGTGGAAGGTCGCCACCAGCGCGTCGCCCCGCGCGCGCGCCGCCGCCAGGTCGGCCGCCAGATGGGGCGGAACGCCGCCGCCGAGGTCGTGGGCGGTGACGACCACCCGGACGCCGCCGACCTCGAGCACCGCGCCGGTCGGGCCCACCGGCGCGAGCCCGGCCGCGCGCGCGGCCCGCTCGGTCCCGACCCGGCCCGCCGGACCGAGGTCGCCGGCGTGGTTGTTGGCGATGCCGACCGCGCGCACTCCGGCCGCGCGCAGCTCCGCGAGCGCGCCCGGCGCGTTGACCAGGCGCCGCTCGGTGCTCGCCTCCGCGCCGGCGCCGACCGGACCCTCGAGGTTCACGACGCCGGCCGCGCCGCCGACGATTTCGGCCAGCGGCGCGAGCCGCCCCTCGAGCCGCGCCCCGACGTGGACATCGCCGCCGAGCCAGAGCTCGGCCGGCGCGGGATCGCCGGCACATCCGGCGATCAGCAAGGTGACCACGAAGAGCCGCATGGCCGGCGACGGTGCCGACTGTATCAGCACCCGGGCCAGGTCGGCCCGCGAGACCCATGATCGGCGGTGCTCGTGTCACAGGGTCGGCGCGTGCGGATTCGCGCCGGCTCGCGGGCGAGCGCTGGCCCGAGGGCGCGGCCTGGGCTCATACTCGGAGCTGCTCGCGCTGCCGCGAGTCGAGGAGTCGAGGGGTCGATGCCGAGGGTCAGCGCGCCGAACTGTCCATGTACGCCGGTCCGGCCCACGGCAAGGGGGTGAGCCGCGCCCGCTGCATCGAGGTGCCGAGCAAGTGGCGCATCGAAGGCTTCGGCCGCAGCTACGCCCTCAAGACCAGCCTCGGCTACGTCGCGGTCGGCAGCAAGGACCCGGGCACGGCGTTCCCGATCCTCGTCGGTGTCGACCCGCGCGGCAAGGTGAAGTGGCGGCGCGGGGTCAGCGACGACGACGGCGACCCCGTGGCCAAGGAGACGCCCAAGCTGGTCGACGCGGTGGGCGGCGCGGTCGTGGTGGCCTACAAGCTGGAGGCCGAGCGCTGGCGTCTCGCCGCGCTCGACGAGGCGACCGGCGCGACCCGCTGGCGGCGCGACCTCGGCGAGGAGACCCACTGGGCGGCCGGCATGACGCTGTCCGACGAGCGCGTCTACGTGCTCCTGTCCAGCACGATCGCGGTCCACGACCTGTCCACCGGCAAGGAGCTGGCCGTGCTGAAGAGCCGGTAGCCGCGAGCGCCGCCGCGGCGCCGCCGCGTCACCTCACCAGGCCGGGGCAGGAGAAGTCGCGCCCGCGCTTGACCAGGAAGCTGTAGTACTCGCCCTTCTCGAGCAGCCCCGGGACGAACAGCGTGACCGGATCGTAGCCGTGCGCGCGCCACGACTCGGGGCGGCAGTTCCACTCCGGCCGCCGCGGGTCGCGGTGGATCGAGTAGCAGGAGAAGATGAAGCTGGGGTCGTGCTCGAGCAGCAGCCGGTCGGGGGCCCACTTGTTGTGGCCCGGGCGCGGGCGCGAGCGCGGCACCTCGTGCGCGACCCGCTCCGACACCAGGCCGAAGACGTCGATGCCGGGCGCGCGCGCGTAGTACGGCTTGGCCCCGGCGCCGCCGTAGATGACGAAGTCGTCGGCGCGCAGGCAGGGGCGCATGCGCTCGCCGATGAGCGCGCGGTCGTGGGCGTAGACGCGCAGGTACGCCGGCGTGTCGATGCCGTGGTCGCTCTGGAAGTTGCCCGGGCGCAGCGACTCGCGCGTGAGTCGGAGCTGCGCGGCGCCGTGGCCGGCGATGAGCGCCAGGGCGACGGCCGGCGCGACCGCTCGCCTCCCCCCGGGCGGGACCAGGTCGACGGCGACGCGCAGGCCGGAGGCGACCGCGAGCGCGCCGAGCGGAAACAGCGCCATCACGAAGCGGTGAAGCCCCATGAAGTCGCCCCCGACGCGCGCGGTGTAGACCAGGTAGACCGCGATGAGGAGCGCCGCGGCGCTGCCGAACAGGAAGCGCGGCCCGCGCAGGCGCGCGACCAGGAGGCCCACCAGGCCCAGCGGCGCCGCGACCAGCAGGCCCGACTGGCGCAGGAACTGCCAGACGTAGTAGACGCCGACCTCGTGCAGGCGCCTGTCGTAGTCGCCCACCGTCGGCCCGGCCGCCTTCACGTAGTACGTGTTGGGGAGCGGATAGCCGTAGTACCACCAGCGCCAGGCGAACCACGGCGCCCACAGGACCGCGAAGTAGAGCACGCAGAGGAGCTCGTCGCGGGTCGGCGCGAGCCGCCGGTCGCGCGCAAGGTTGATGAAGAGACGATGCGCGCCGAGCACCGCCGCCACCAGCAGCCCCTCGGGCCTGGTCATCGCGGCCAGCGCCAGCACCGGGCCGACCCGGCGCAGGCGGCGCGGCTCGCTGTCGCCGCTCACGTAATAGTGGAAGGCGAGCGCGACCCAGGTGGTGAACATCTGGGTCTCCAGCCCGCCCGACGACCAGCAGGCGTAGCCGGCCGACAGCGCGAGCAGCGCCGGCGCGACGTGATCCCAGGCGCTCGGCTCGCGGTCGGGGAACAGGCGCTGGCTCAGGCGAAACACGATCACCAGCGTCGCGATCGCGAAGCCGGTGCCGAGCACGAGCGATGTCACCTCGGGCGGGAGGCGCATCACCATGAGCAGCCCGAGGACGAAGGTCCACAGGAAGTTGGTGTAGCCCTCGACCGGGCCCCTGCCCGGGTTGAAGACCAGCTGGCCGTGCTCGGCCAGGTTGCGCGAGTACACGAACGAGATGAAGGCGTCGTCGGTGACGAAGTTGTACTGCAGCGAGTGCCAGATCAAGACGGCCGCGCTCGCCGCCAGCGGTCCGTACCGGAGGAGCTTCTGCCTCACGCGTCGCGGGTCACGTTAGCCTTTTTCGCCCGGCTGCGTGTAGAGTTTGACGCGATGTCGGCTGGCGGGCCAGCGCCTGCGGTGGACGAGACAGGTTCGGAGCTGCGCGCGCACGCGCCGCCGATCGGTCGCCGATTGTTCGCCGCGCTCGTGGCCGGTGCGATGGCCGGCGCCGCCGCCGGCGTCATCGACGGCGTGTGGTCGTGGCCGGGGCTCGGCCAGTTCGCGCCCGAGGCGAGCGGCCGCGTGCGCGCGCTGGTCTACCTCGCGGCCAGCTGCGGGCTGGCCGGCGCGCTGGCGGCGGCCGCGCTCGCCGCGCTCGCGATCGGGCTGGCCCGCGCGACCCGCCTGGGCGACGCGGCGGCGGCGCTCGTCCGCGCCCAGCGCCGCGCGCGCGAGCGGGAGGGCGGCGCCCGCCTGGCCGCGCTCTCGCTCGCGCTCGCCGGCGCACCGGCGCTGGCCGGCGCGCTCGCCCTGTTCTACTGGATCGCGCTCCACGAGCTCTTGAACCGCAAGCACGTCGGGCTCATCATCGCGGCGTCGATGGGCCTGGCGCTGGCGGCGCTGGCCAGCGCGGCCGTGGCCGCCTTCGTCCTGGCCCGGCCGATCGAGCTCGGCCTGGCCCGGCTGGCCCGCCGGCCCCGCCTCGCCGCGCTCGCCTCGCCGCGCGCGCCGGTCGGCGCCGCGCTCGTACTCATCGCCGCCGCCGCCGCCGCGGCGATCGCCGCGTCCTGGTCGACGCTCGCGCTCCTGGCCCTGCGCCCGCTGTGGGTGGCGCTCCTCGCCGCGGCGCTGTTCGCCCCCGCGCTGGCCAGCGGCCGCCGCGCCGCGGGCCAGATATCCGGCCTGCGGCCGGCGGTCCGGCGCGCGGCGCCGGTCGCGATGGTCGCCCTGCTGGCCGCGATCGCGCTGTGGGCGGGCGACGCCGAGGCGCCGCTCGAGGCCGCGGTGGCGCGCAGCGGATGGGGCGGGCCGCTCGCCCGCGGACTGCGCCGGCTCGGCGATCTCGATCGCGACGGCTTCAGCCGATTCCTCGGCGGCGGCGACTGCGACGACGGCGACCACGCGGTCCACCCCGGCGCGGTCGAGGTGCCCGACGACGGCGTCGACAACAACTGCGTCGGCGGCGACGCCACCACGCGCCCCGCGCCGCCGGCGGCCTTCGCGCCGGTCCCGGCCTCGGTGCCGGCCGACTTCAACGTCGTGCTCCTGACCATCGACACCCTGCGCGCCGACCACATGGGCGCGTACGGCTACGCCCGCCCGACCACCCCGCGCCTCGATCGCGTGGCGGCCGAGGGCGCGGTGTTCGTGAACGCCTGGGCCCACGCGCCATCGACGCGCTACTCGATGCCCGCGATCCTGACCGGCCGCTATCCTCTTCGAGTCATCTACGCCGACATCCCGAACCAGTGGCCCGGCCTGTCCGACGACAACACGACCATCGCCGAGGTCCTGAAGGCGCGGGGCTTCGCCACCGGCGCGGTGCTCAACTACTGGTACTTCGACGAGCGCCGCCAAATGAACCAGGGCTTCGACCGCTACGACAACCAGAACCAGCGCCTGCACCGCAGCATCCCCGGCAAGGGCCCGGCCGAGACGCGCGGCTCGTCGTCGCGCGAGCAGACCGACAAGGCGGTGGCGCTGCTCGACCAGCTGGGCGGCCGCCGCTTCTTCCTGTGGGTGCACTACTACGACCCGCACTTCGAGTACGAGCGCCACGCCGACGTGCCCAGCTTCGGCGCCCGCCCGGTCGACCTCTACGACGGAGAGATCCGCTACACCGACAAGCACATCGGCCGCCTGCTCGACGAGCTGACCCGGCGCGGGCTCGACCGGCGCACGGTCATCGTCGTGACCGGCGACCACGGCGAGGGCTTCGGCGAGCACGGGATCGATCTGCACGGCTACCACCTCTACGGGGCGCAGACGCGGGTGCCGCTCATCGTGCGCGTGCCCGGCCTGCGCGCCGGCATCCGCCCGACCATGCCGGTCGGCCACATCGACATCCTGCCGACCCTGGCCAACCTGGCCGGCGCCGCGCCGGTGCCCGGCACCTCGGGGCGATCGCTGGTCGACGTGCTGGCCGGCTCGTCGCCGCCCGATCTCAATCGCGTCGTGTTCCAGGAGCTGAGCTACGAGGGCAACCACGAGATGCGCGCCGCGGCCAGCCGCCAGTGCCACGTCATCTACAACATCAGCCCGCAGTCGAGCTGGGAGGTCTACCGCATCGACGGGGATCCGGGCGAGACGCGCGATCTCAGCGGCGAGCGCGGCCAGTGCGCCGACGTGCGCCAGGCTCTGGCCGCCTGGTACGACCAGAGCGAGGTGCCGGCCGGCGCCGCCGAGGCCCTCCTGCCCGGCCGGCCCGCCATCGCGCACCCGCTCGACGTCCAGCTCGGCGACGAGGTCAGGCTGCTCGCGGTCGAGCTGCCCGATCGGCCGGTGGCGCCGGGCCAGAGCTTCCCGGTGACCTATACCTTCGAGGCGCGCGCGCCGCTGCCGGGCGGCTGGAAGGTGTTCGCCCACTTCGAGAGCGGCCGCGGCGCGCGCTTCCAGGGCGACCACGAGCCGCCGCGCCCGCTGGCGTGGTGGCGCGCCGGCCAGTTCATCCGCTACACGAGGCAGGTCGCGGTCCCGCCGGGCGCGCGCCCGGGCCGCTACGAGATGTGGACCGGCCTGTTCCTGCACGGCCGGCGGCGCCCGGCCGCCAGCCGCCGGCTCACGATATCGGGCGACCGCGTCGACGTCGGCGCGATCGAGGTGCAGAGGTGAACGGCGAGGAGCCGTCGCGGCTGCGCGCGCTGGTCCGCGCGCTGTGGCTGCTGCCGATCGCGCCCGCCGTCGGCCAGCTGGCCCTCCTGGCCTACGCGGTCGTCTCGCGCGTCGCCTATCCCTACGACCTGGAGTGGATGGAGGGCGGCCTGCTCGGCCATGCGGCGCGCCTGTCCGCGCACCAGGGCATCTACGTCGAGCCCACCCTCGACTTCATCCCCTACCTCTACACGCCGCTCTACCCGGCCCTCATCGCGCTGGTGAGCGGCATGTTCGGCATCAGCTACGCGATCGGGCGCATCATCTCGGTCTGCTCGCTGGTCGCGCTGCTCGGGTTCGCCGTGACCGCGGTGGTGCGCGAGCGCGGCGCGCGGCGCGGCCCCGCCTGGGCCGGCGCCGCCCTCGCCTGCGGCCTCATCGCCGCGACCTATCCCTGGGTCGAGGGCTGGTTCGACCTGGTGCGCGCCGACGGCCTGTTCGTCGCGATGATCATCGGCGGCCTGCTCGGCGTGCGCGCGTGGGCGCGCGTGCCCGGCCAGCCCGGCCGCCGGCGCATCGGCACCGCCGCCGCCGTGCTCGCGCTGTCGTTCTTCTGCAAGCAGACCGGCATCTTCTACGTGGCCGCCGGCGGCGCCGCGCTGCTCGTGCTCGACTGGCGGCGGCTGCCGCTCTACTGCGCCGTGGCCGGCGCGATCGGCCTCGGCGGCACCTGGCTGTTCGACCGCGCCAGCGGCGGCTGGTTCTGGACCTACGTGTTCGAGATCCACCAGGCGCACGACTTCAGCCGCGATCGCTTCGCCGAGTCGTTCGGGCACATCCTGCTGCAGTTCCCCGCCATGACCGCGGCCATCGCGGTCGGGCTCCTGGCGGTCGCTGCCGCGGCGCGCGGGACGCGCCGGCGCCCGCCCGGGTCGGGCGCGCTCCTCTACTGGACGCCGATGTTCGTCCTCTCGGTCGTGGTCGGCGCGATCGGCTGGGGGACCGAGTTCGCCCACTTCAACGCCTTCATCCCGGCCATGGTGACCGGCGCGATCGCGGCCGGCGCCGCGGTGCCGGCGGTGGCCGGCGCGGCCGCCGCGCTGCCGAGGCACGGCGGGTGGGCCGGCCCCGCCGCCGGCATGGTCGTCGGGCTCGCGCTCGCCGCCCAGCTGGTCCACGCCTGGTGGCAGCCCGACCGCTTCATCCCGAGCGAGCGCGATCGCAAGGCCGGCGACGCGCTGGTCGAGCACCTGCGCGCGGTCCAGGGCGAGGTCTTCATGCCGTATCACCCGTGGTACCCGGTCATGGCCGGCAAGCCGCTCTTCACCCATCGCATGGGCCTCATCGACGTCAGCCAGGGCAAGCGCATGACGCACGAGCAGCGCGACCAGTGGCGCGCGCGCGGCGTGCGCGAGGCGTTCCGCGACCAGCGCTTCGCCGAGGTCATCCTCGACAACCGCCCGGTCGGGCCCGAGCTGGCCGGCCTGAGCGAGGCCTACCGCATGGACGACTTCCTGCCCGCCGAGCTCTCGCCCCACGTGTACAGCGGCGCCGGCGTGGTGCCGCGCTCGGTGTGGGTGCCGGCCCGTCCGCTTCCGGTGCCGCCCGGCGCCCACGTGCTGTTCGACTTCGAGAGCGGGCGACTCGACGGCTGGCGCGCGACCGGCCGCGCGTGGGGCAAGCACCCTGCTTCGGGGCCGGTCGGCACCCAGGGCGCGGTGCGCCGCTACGGCGGCCGCTACTTCGCGACCAGCTATCACGGCGCCGACGACGAGACGGGGACGCTCGTCTCGCCCAGCTTCGCGCTGCACGGCAGCCGCATCACCCTGCGCATCTCGGGCGGGCGCAGCCCGGCCACCCTGCGCGCCGAGCTGTGGGTCGACGGGCGCCGCGAGAAGGTGGCCACCGGGAACCGCAGCGAGCGCATGGAGGAGGTGATGTGGAACGTGGCGTCGCACAGCGGGAAGACCGGGCAGATCGTCCTGGTCGACGAGGAGACCGGGTCCTGGGGCCACCTCAACGTGGACGAGATCTGGATCTGGGACTAGGCGCGCGCCTGCGGTATGGTCCGCGACCTCGCAGCGAGGTACTGGCGATGCAGGCGCAACGGCTCTTGGCGCAACGGCTCTTGGCGCGACGGTTCTTACAGGCGATTGGCCTGGCGGTGCTACTCGGCTCGATCTGGCTGGGAGGCGCGCGCGGCGCCCTCGCCGACCAGGGCGGCAACTCCGCACCGACGCCAGCGACGGCAACGCCGGCCGCTGCACCGGCGGAGGCGCAGGCGGCCGGCGGCGCGACCGCCACCGTCGCGGAGCCCCGCGCCTGTCCGCCGGCGGTGAAGGCGAAGAACGGAGCGGGCGGCGAGAAGAGCGCGCTCCGGGTCTCGCTCGAGAAGGCGCTGCCGATCCTGATCCTGGTCCTGGTCATCGCCTTCGTCCTCGCGCGACTGCCGAAGATCGAGGGCGTCGATCACAGCCCGGCGTTCCGCCGCCGGCGCGTGCTCAACTGGCTGCCGCTGGGGCTGACCTACGCCTTCCTCTACATGGGGCGCTACAACCTCCAGGTCAGCAAGAAGGCCTTCGACCACATGGTCGACGGCGCCGGCCACTCGCTCATGGCCAACGCCGACTTCGGCTTCATCTTCATGGTCGGCACCATCACCTACGGCGTGGCGTTCGTGTTCAACGGGCCGCTCACCGACCGGTTCGGCGGCAGGCGGGCGATCCTGGTCGCCGCCGCCGGCGCCGCGGTCGCCAACCTCGCCATGGGACTGTGCGCGCTGGCCCTGCTCCAGCGCTGGGACGGCTCGGCGTGGATCGCGAGCCACTTCGTGCCGCTGTTCGCGCTCCTCTACGGCGTCAACATGTACTTCCAGAGCTTCGGCGCGGTGGCGGTGGTGAAGGTGAACGCGCCCTGGTTCCACCTGCGCGAGCGCGGGGTGTTCGGCGCGATCTTCGGCATCCTCATCTCGCTGGGCGTCTACTTCGCGTTCGACTGGAGCGCGCTCGTCCTCAAGTACTTCGGCCTGCAGAGCGTGTTCTTCGCCCCCGCGGCGCTCCTGGCCCTCTTCTTCGTGGCCGACGCGCTCCTGGTCGCCGACACGCCGGGCCAGGCCGGGCTGCGCGACTTCGACACGGCAGACGAGCCGGGCGAGGGCCGCCGCCTTGGCGTGGCCAGCGTCTTCGCGCTCATGCTGCGCCACCCGATCATCATGATGATCGCGTGCATCGAGTTCTGCAGCGGCTTCCTGCGCCAGGCGATCATGCAGTGGTACACGATCTTCGCCGGCCAGACCGACGCAGCGCTGGGGCTGCAGGGGCAGTTCGTGTCGCAGAACTGGGGCCTGCTCCTGTGCGTGGCCGGCATCCTGGGGGGAGTCGTGGCGGGAGTCATCTCGGACCGACTGTTCCAGGCGCGCCGCGGTCCGGTCGCCCTCCTGCTCTACGCCGTCATGCTGGCCGGCGCGGTGCTCATGGCCTTCACCTACCGCACCGCGATCGTCGGTCCGCTGGTCATCCTCATGTCGATGGCGGTCATCGGCGTGCACGGGATGCTGAGCGGTACGGCCAGCATGGACTTCGGCGGCCGGCACAACACGGGGGTGGCCGTCGGCATCATCGACGGCTTCGTCTACCTCGGCACCGGGATGATGTCGCTCCTGTACAGCTTCATCCTGCCGCAGGAGAAGGTGGACGCGTGCGGCCGCATCGTCGGCCCGGCCGCCGATCCGGCCAGCTGGCAGAGCTGGCCGGTGTCGATGATCGCGGTGGCCCTGGTCGGGACCCTCCTGGCCACTCGCCTGTGGAACGCCCGCCCGCGCTCCGGGTAGAGTCGGCGGCATGAGCGCCGCCCCCGCCAGGCACTACCTCATCGACATGGACGGCGTCCTGGTCCACGGCCGGACCCCGGTGCCCGGGGCCGCCGAGTTCCTGGCGCGCCTGCAGACCCGGGGGGCGAAGTTCCTGGTCCTGACCAACAACCCGCTCTACACGCCGGGCGATCTGTGCCACCGGCTCGCCACCACCGGGCTCAACGTGCCGCGCGAGCGCATCTTCACCTCGGCGATGGCGACCGCGCGCTTCCTCCACTCGCAGCGGCCGTCCGGATCGACCGCCTACCTCATCGGCGAGAGCGGGCTCAGCGAGGCGCTGCACGAGGTCGGCTTCGTGCTGACCGACCACGAGCCCGAGTACGTCGTCCTGGGCGAGACCTTCGCCTACAACCTCGATCAGATCACGCGCGGCATCCGCTTCCTGGCCGCCGGCGCCCACTTCATCGCCACCAACCCCGATCCGTCGGGGCCGAGCGAGACCGGGCTCACGCCGGCGTGCGGCGCGATGGCCGCGCTCATGCAGACCGCCAGCGGGGTCAGCCCGTTCTTCATCGGCAAGCCCAACCCGCTCATGATGCGCACCGCGCTCAACTACCTCGACGTCCACTCCGAGGACGCGATCATGGTCGGCGACCGGATGGACACCGACATCATCGGCGGCGTGCAGGCCGGGATGGAGACCATCCTGGTCCTGTCGGGCGTGACCCGGCGCGAGGACGTGCGCCGCTACTCCTATCAGCCGAGCCACATCTTCGACTCGGTCGCCGACATCGCGCCCTGATCGGCAGGGCGGCGACGGTCAACGACGCGACCCTCACCGCCGCGCGGCCGCGCCCGACCGCGGCGCCGGCCGGACGTAGACGCTGACCAGCGGCACGCCCTGGAAGGTGAGCACCCAGGCCGGCTGCACGGTGCCGTACTCGCGCCAGATCAGGATGTCGTGGCGCGCGAAGTGGCGCTCGTGGATGACCAGCGCCGCGCCCGAGCGCGCGATGCCCTGGGCCTCGTGGCCGGCGTCGGGCAGGCCCGGGCGCAGGAGCCCGGCCCGCGCGTACAGCCCCCACGCCGGCGACGCGTCGTGGGTGTAGACCGGCACCGGCGGCTGGCCCGGCGCCGGCGCGACGTGGCGATCGAGGAACGGGAGCACGCCGCGCGCGGCGTAACCCCAGAACTGCCGGTTCATGCCCAGGTCGGCGCCACCGGGCGCGCCGCCCGCCAGCGCGTTGTAGTAGGAGAGCGCGTACGGCTGCGCCGCGACCGTCTCGCTCAGCGCCGCGGTCGCCACCAGCGAGCCGAGGGCCAGCGCCGTGGCGGTGCGCGCGAAGCCGCCCGCCTCCGGGATCCAGCCGCGCGCGACCAGGTAGCGGCAGAAGCGGTCGGCGGCGGAGACGATGCCGGCGCCGGCCAGGATGCACAGGGTCGGCATGGCCGGCGCCCAGTGCTTCTCGGCCCCGAAGATGGGCGTGGTCGGCAGGAGGAAGACGCCCATCGCCACCGCGGCCGACAGCGCGAGCAAGAGGACCGGCGCGCGCTCCGGCTCGGCGGCGCGGCCGGCGCGCGCGCGTCGGGCCGCGTGCACCGCGCCGAGCGCGGCCGCGGCCAGGGTCGCGACCGGCGTGGTCACCAGCGTGGTCACCAGCACCACGTGCCACGGGAACGGCGGGTGGTTGTAGTTCTCGCCCAGGTACTCGAAGTTGTAGTTCACGTGATGCGCGTGGAACGAGATCCAGTCGCGCACGTGATGGACCGTGTCGAACCACAGCCACGGCCACACCGCCACCAGGACCAGCGGCCCGCCGATCGCGAGCGCCGGCACGAGGAGGGGCTGGATCCGGAGGAGCGCGCGCGCGGCGCCGGCCAGGCGCGCGCCGGCCGGCCTGCGCGCGTCCGCGCCGCTCGGGCGGCTCCGCCGCCACGCCACCCAGGCGTAGTGCGGGAGGATGACGGCGGGCAGCATGAGCGCGTTGTGCTTGGTGGCCAGGGCCAGGCCGAAGCAGACCGCGAGGCCCAGCGCCCACCAGCGCGAGGCGAGCGACCGGTAGTACGCCAGGAGCGTGGCGAGCCACAGGGTCACCATCGGCGCGTCGAAGGTGGCGAGGCCGGCGTGAAAGAAGGCGCGCGGCAGGAACAGGAACAGGAGCCCGGCGAACAGCCCCGCGGCGCTGCCCCACAGCCGGGCGGCGAAGGCGAACACCATCACCACCGCCGCCGCGTGGAAGAGCGCGGTCGGCGCGCGCGACGCGGTGACCTCCGACGCCCAGCCCAGCCGATCGCAGAAGAGGATGCGCGAGAGGCCGAACAGCGTCTTCATGAGCGGCGGGTGCTCGCGGTTGTTGTCGGTCGGCTGCGCCCCGCCGAAGGTGGCGGTGATGCGCCGCTCGGTCGCGGTGCCGCCGCGCAGGCTGACCAGGTCGATCCACCAGCGCGCGTAGCCCACGCCGTAGGACATGTACGGCACCTCGTCGCGCGCGATGCCGTGCTCGCGCTGCGCGGCCAGCACCGACGAGGCGGCGAGCAGGGCCAGCGCGGCGCCGAGCAGCCACCGGCGCGCGCGCACGGGCACGCGCCGGATCCACCCCGCCGACCCGCCGCTCACCGGCGCGCCTCCGCGGCGAAGCAGACCCGCCGGTCGCGCGCGCGCGGCCCGACCGCGGTGGCCGCGAACTCGACCGTCGCCCCGGCCCGCGCCGTGGTCGGGGCCGAGAAGCGCACCCAGCCGTCTTCGACTCCGACGGTGACGTCGGCCACCGGGCGGCCGTCGATCGACACCACCAGCCTGGCCGGCTCGCGCACGTCGCGCCGCGTGAACACGTCGGCCAGGCCGACGTAGCCCACCAGGCTGGCGCCGAGCAGGGCGCCCGGGTAGGTGATGCGCACGGTCTGGTCGGGCGCCGGCACCACCAGCACGCAGCGGCGCGGGGCGAAGTCGACCTCCTCCAGGCTCACCGTCGGCCGCCCGCGGCTGCGCCCGGTCGTCCGCGCACCGGCGAGCGCGGCGGTGAAGTCGGTGGCGACCGCAACCGCTCTCTGTGTGTAGCGGCGAAGGACCAGCGCGCCGAACGCCGACTGGTCGGCGGCGTCGAGGCCTGCCGCGTCGGGCGAGCGCGCGCCTCGCTCCGCCACCTCCCAGATGGTCGCGTAGCGGGCGGCGTCCATGCGCCCCGCCATGTCGAGCGGGATGAGATCGCCGAGGAAGCGGCGCCCGAGCGGATCGATCCAGGCCGGCGCGAACGCGATGAGATCGCCTGGCCGGTGGCGCGAGCGCAGCGAGGCCGACAGCGCGCGCCAGTCCTCGTCGGTGGCCGCGCGCGCGCCGGCGCGCGACACCGCCACCATCTCCCACAGCGCCACCAGGGCCAGGAGCAGCGCGGGCGCTGCGGCGGCGGCGACGCGCCATCCGGGCCGATCGCGCCATCGCGCGCGGGTCGAGCGGTCGGTCAACGCCGTGATGGTACCATCGCCCGCTCCATGGGCCCGGAGGACCGGCAGTCAAGTGCACCTGCACCGGCGCGAGGCGCGCCGTCGCGCTGGCTCGAGCGCCGGTGGGCGCCGCTGGTCCTCTACGCGCTCGCGCTCGCGGCGCTGTCCGCCGTCGCCGGCCGGCGGATCGCGCATCAGTCGAGCGATCCGCACTTCGTCTACCAGGCCGACGCGTGGCTGCACGGCCAGCTCGCCATCGACCCGCCGCCGCAGAAGGGAGACGACTGGGCCGTGGTCGAGACCGTGCTGCTCGACGACGGCTCCCAGGTGCGCGGGCGCCGGCTGACCAGCCCCGGCAAGCGCGGTGTGTTTCGCACCACCGCCGGCGAGGACCTGCCCGCCGGGCGCATCCGCCGCTCGCTCGGCTCGACCAGCTACGTGTGCTTCCCGCCGTTCCCCGCCGTCCTCATGCTGCCGCAGGCCGCCGTGCACGGTCGCCGCGCCAACGACGTCGTGCCCACGCTCCTGGTCGCCGCGCTGGTCCTGCCGCTCGCGTTCATGACCCTGGGACGGCTGCGCGCGGCCGGGCTGTCGCGCCGCACGCCGGTCGAGGACCTGTGGCTGGCCATGTGCCTCGCGTTCGGCACGGTCTTCTTCTTCTGCGCGGTGCAGGGTCGGGTCTGGTTCACGGCTCACGCGGTCGGGGTCGTCCTCGGGCTCGGCTACCTCCACTCGACGGTCGAGGCGCGGCGCCCCATCGCCGCGGGCCTGTGTCTGGGGCTGGCCGCGATGACGCGCACGCCGATGGCGTTTCTGTTCCCGCTGTTCCTGCTCGAGGCCTGGCGCATGACCGGCCGCGCCGACCTGCGCCGCTTCGCCGTCCTGTGCGCCCGCTTCGCCGCCCCGGTCATCGTCATCGCCGCCGTCGGCGTGGCCCTCAACCTGGCCCGCTTCGACCAGCCGACCGAGTTCGGCCACTCCTACCTGGCGGTCCGGCAGCAGGCCCAGATGGAGGCGAGCGGCCTGTTCAGCCTCGACTACCTCACGCGCAACCTGGCGGTCGGCTTCACCCTCCTGCCGCGCCTGTCCGCGCACTCGCCCTTCGTCGTCATCAGCGGGCACGGGCTGGCCCTGTGGTTCACGACGCCGCTCCTGTTCTTCCTCCTGTGGCCGCGCGAGCGCGGACCGTGGCACCGCCCGCTGTGGATCTCGGTCGCGGTGGTCGCGCTGCCCAGCCTCCTCTATCAGAACTCGGGCTGGCTGCAGTTCGGCTACCGCTTCGCGCTCGACTACCTGCCGCTCCTCATCGCGCTCGTCGCGGTGGGCGGGCGGCCGCTGGGCCGCACCGGCAAGGCGCTCATCGCGCTCGGCATCGCCGTCAACCTGTTCGGCGCGATCACCTTCGCCCGCTACCCGCAGTTCTATCGATCCGACGACTACGGCGTCGTCATCCGGCACTAGCGTCGAGGCTCGGCGCTCGCCCGCATGCGAGCCGCGCATTCGAGCCGCACGCGCGCTGCCCGCGCGGCCGCCTTGAGCGCCTCTCACAGGCCAGATTTTCGGCCTTCGGGATGCCCTTCGGCGGGCGTGAGGGGAGGGTTAGGCCCCGGAGGGGCGACGCGACCCGCTGCTACATTCGCGTGGCTCATGAACCGGAGGGTGATCGCTGTTACGGCCGACCCCGGCCTGGGCCGGACCCTGCGCACCGCGACCACCGCCGCTGGCGCCGAGGTCCGCGAGATCCCGTCGGCCGCCGCGGTCGAGGCCGGTCCGCTGGCCGCCGAGCTGCTCGTCTTTCACTGGGCCCGCCAGGTCGACGGCGGCGAGGACTGGCGCGCCGAGCTGGCGCTGGCCGAGCTGGCCGAGCTGGCCGACCGCCTGCCGCCGGAGGGCCACGTCATCGTCCTCCTGCCCGGCGGCGACCTGGCCACCAGCGTCACCGCGATGCGCGCCCACGCGCGCGTGGCCGGCGTCATGGTGGCCGACCGCCTGCGCAGCTCCGAGCTGACCGCGATGACCCGGCGGCTCCTGTGCGGCGACATCTTCGGCCTGGACAAGGTCCTGCCGTGGGGCGCGCTGGTGCACTCGCTGTCGGTGGGCGACTCGGCGGAGAAGGCCGAGGCGGTGCAGCGCATCTCCACGTTCGCCGCCTCGGTCGGGCTGCGCCGAGTCCACCGCGACCGCATCGAGCGCTGCTGCGACGAGATGATGATGAACGCGCTCTACGACGCGCCGCCGGACGGGCGCGCGGAGGGCGCGGTGCCGCCGCAGAACCGTGCCGTGGTCGAGTACGCCTGCGACGGCCAGCGCTTCGCGGTGTCGGTGCGCGACCGCTTCGGCCGCTTCGAGCGCGACACCCTGCTCCAGTACCTCCACCGCTGCCTCCACGCCGAGGACCAGATCGAGCAGAAGCCGGGCGGCGCCGGCCTCGGCCTCTACTTCATGTCGCGCTCGGCCAGCGCGCTCCTGTTCAACGTCCTGCCCGGCCGCGCCACCGAGTGCGTGTGCGTGTTCGACATCGAGGCGCCGCGCGCCGAGCTGGAGCAGATCGGCGTCTTCAGCGAGCACGTCGACGAGATCGGCCGCCTCGCCCAGCAGCCGCCGCGGGCCGGTCGCCACCCGGTCGAGCGCCGGCGGGCCCGCCCGTCCCCGGCGGAGGCCATGCCGACCGAGCTCATGCCGCGCCTGCACGCCGTGCCGCGGCGGCGCCCGCCCGGCTGGGTGGACCGCGAGCTCGACGACGAGCGCCGCCGCCAGCGCGACCGCGGCGAGCTGCCGGCTCGCCCCCTCCCGCTGCCTCCGCCGCCGCCGACCTCGGATCCGTCCGCGCAGGCCGCGCGCACGCTCGGCCTGCGCGGCGGCGGCGAGAGCCTCCGCTCGCTGGCCGCGGCCGCCGCCCTCTTCGTCGTCGGGCTGTCGGGCCTGGCCATCGGGCTGCCACACCTCTACCGCGCCGCCAGCAGCTCGGCCGACCAGCCGCCGGCCGCCCCGCCGGTGCAGGGCGGCGCCGCCCCGCCCGGCGCGCTCACGGTCACCGCGAACGTGCCCGGCCGCGTCGTGGTGATGGACAGCCCGGCGTGCAGCGACCGGCCGCTGCCGCTCGAGAGCTGCCCCCTGGCCGACGGACAGCACACCGTGGTGGTCGAGAGCCGCGAGCTGCACCTTCGCCACGCGGTCTCGGTCGAGGTGCGCGGCGCGCCGGTCGAGCTCGCCCTGCGCCTCGGCTTCGTCGAGGCACGCCCCGGCTACCGCATCCGCGCGGCGCCGGGCGAGGCTCCGGTCGCGCGCATCGCGCTGCCCGAGGGCCGCCAGACCGTGACGCTCGGCAATCAGGCGCCGGGTTCATGGCTGGAGCTGCAGGTGCCGGTGCGGGTCGACGAGACCGTGCTGGTTCCCTGACGCGGCGCACGGCACATCGGACGCGTCCCACCTTTCAGTACTCGAGACGCCGTCCGTGGGTCGCCTCGCTCGCTTGCAGGTCGTGGTGTAGTACTGTTCCGATCTCGCCCTGCAATCGAAGTTCTCGATGACAGATCCGTCCAACTTCCCGGCCACTCAGCTCTACACCGATGTCGCGACGGGCGAGCTGAGGGAGCGCCAGTTCCGCTTCTCGATCGTGCAAGGCCCCGACAAGGGGGTGGACCGCCTGCTGGAGAGCGGCACCACCATGGTCGGGACGCACCCCAACAACGACCTCGTCCTCACCGACGATACCGTGTCGCGCTACCACCTGGAGTTACAGGTCAGGCGCGACGGGCTCCAGGTCAAGGACCTGGGCTCCACCAACGGCACGTTCCACGGCGACACCCGGGTCACCGCCATCACCGTGCAGGGCGCCACCCGGCTGCGCGTCGGCCGCCACACCGGGGTCGAGATCGTGCCCAACGAGGCGTCGGTCGAGCTGGCCGAGTTCGTCGATGACCGGCTCGGCCGGGTGCTCGGCGTGTCGCCGGTCATGCGCAACCTCTTCGCCCTGCTCCAGCGGGTGTCGCCGACCGACGCCACGCTCCTGCTCGAGGGCGAGACCGGGACCGGCAAGGAGGCGATCGCCGAGGCGGTGCACGGGCTCAGCGCGCGCTCGGGCAACACCCTGACCGTGGTCGACTGCGCCGCGATCCCGTCCAACCTCATCGGCTCGGAGCTGTTCGGCCACGTCAAGGGCGCGTTCACCGGCGCGCACTCGGACAAGGATGGGCTCATCCAGGCGGCCAGCGGCGGGACGCTGTTCCTCGACGAGATCGGCGAGCTGGCGATCGAGCTGCAGCCGCAGCTCCTCCGCGTGCTGGAGAAGCGCGAGGTGCGGCGCATCGGCGACACGCGCTCGACCCGCGTCGACATCCGGGTGGTGGCGGCCACCAACCGCAACCTCAAGGAGATGGTCAAGCTCGGCACCTTCCGCGAGGACCTGTACTACCGCCTGGCGGTGGTGCGCGCGGTGGTGCCGCCCTTGCGCGAGCGGCCCGACGACATCCCGCTCCTCGCCCACCACTTCGCCGATCAGATGGGCGCGAGCTTCGACCTCTCACCCAGCCTGGTCGACGACCTTCGCAACCACGCCTGGCCGGGCAACGTGCGCGAGCTGCGCAACGTGGTCGAGCGCGCGCTGTCGCTGGGGCGGGAGGGCCTGGCTCCGCCGCGCGTGAGCGAGCTGGTCACCTCCGGCAACCCGGCCCTGTCCGGCGGTGGGTCGGCCCACGCGGCGCCGACCTACGGCGTGACCGCGGGCTCCACGCCCGACGAGGTCTACGACCTGCCGTTCAAGGAGGCGAAGGGGCGGCTCATCGAGGGCTTCGAGCGCGATTACCTGACGCATCTCCTGCGCCGCCACCGCGGCAACATCTCGCGCGCCGCGGCCGAGGCCGGCATCGACCGCAACTACATCCACCGGCTGGTCAAGAAGTACAACCTGCCGGTGGATCGCGGGTAGCTGCAGCGGGCTGCGGCGGCTGCGGAGCGGCCGCCGCGGGGCGGCCCTGCTCCGCTCCTCGCGGCCTACTGCGCGACGTGGCGGACGGTGGCCAGCCCGCGCCCGGCGTAGACCTTCTGCATGGACTCGCGCCGGCCGGAGGCGGCGGGCGCGCAGATCGGGCTCTCCGCGTTGGCCGTGCAGTACGCGTCGGCGATCGCATCGAACGTCGCGTTCGAGGTGCAGAAGGCGCCGCAGGTGGCCGGGTTGTCGGTGCACCAGGCCTGGCGGGCATCGTCGCCGACCGTGGTGGCGTCGGGGTAGCCCTCGTCGAACGCCTTGAACTGGCGCTCGTAGCTGGTGCGCGCGCAGTCGCCGTAGAACTCGGTGTTCGCGTTCGCGTCGGGGCCGGAGTCGAGACAGAAGCCGTACTCGGCCGGGATGTACCCGAGGTCGCCGCCGGCGCCGTCGCCGATGGGCTGGAAGAACCTGCACTGGTGATCGATGACGCCGATGCGATCCGCGCTGCAGTCGACCGCCGGGGTCTTGGGGTCGGCGTCGTCGAAGCCGGTCACGTTGCCCCCGTCCACGACCACGTGGTCGTCCATGGGATCGGTGGGGTCGAAGGTTCCGTCCGGATCGACCAGGTAGGTATCCACCGGCTGGCAGTAGGCGGTGCACAGCGACTTTCCGCCGGTCGGCGGGATGTCGATGATGACCGGGTGGTATCCGGCGTCGCAGCCGTTCAGGTAGCAGGTCGCGTCGTCCGGCCCGTAGCACTCCATGTCCTGGACCAGGCCCATCGCCTGATCCACCAGGCCCACGCAGGTGGCCTCGCCCTCGGCGTCGCGCGGGTCGAGGTAGCAGGCCTCGCCCTCGATCACGCAGTCCTGCGTGACCGGATTGCACACCTGGTTGCAGACGCCCACCTGCTGCTCCTCGAGGTCGTCGTACAGGTTCTCGAAGAACGTGCAGGAGAACGCGTCGCCGCAGGTGTCGGCCGGCGAGGTGCAGATCTGACGGCAGATGCCGTTGATGCACTGGCCGCCCAGGTCGGCCGACGACGCGCAGTTGTCGAAGCCCGTCTCCTCGCCCGGGTCTCCCACGTCACAAGCCTCGCCGACCGCCGCCGTGCCGTTGGGCACGCAATCGGTGCGGGCCAGGAACGGATCGGCGGAGATGATGAGCTGGGCGCACTTCTCGTTCTCGCCGCAGCCCTCCTGCGTCACCGGATTGCACTGCATCGCCACACCAGCATCGGCCTGCGGGGCCGAATCGACGATCACGACGTCATCATCGTCTCCGCCGCACGCCGCGAGCCCGCCGGCCGCCACGAGCAGGACTGCAAAGGCAGATTTCTTCATCACCTGGAGCTCCTTCCGGCGGCCACGAGCAGTGGGCAGCGAAGACATACGTCCGAGTTCGCCACGTTATCGGACGGGCAAACGCGGCGTCAACGGTCACTCAGTCGGCCGTGAAGTTTGGTCGTATCATCTCGCCGTCCGCGCTCGAACCGTGCAGCGCCTGACAGCTGCTGGCGCTTCGCGAGTCGCGGTGGCGGCCGGTCGATCTGGTCGCCGAAATCCGGAATGCACGAGGGGGACTGGACTAGACTCTCGCCCTCGCCCTGCGACTCGACGCCATGGCAGAGCTCCAACCCGGTATTGAGATGGATGCCGCGCGCGATCGAGCCGTGCATCTGCGGCCCGGGCGGCGCTCGCATGCTCACACACGTCATCACATCCGAACACACGTCGCGTGCGTGCTACGATGGTCGAGCGGAGACCGGATTTGACGGGCATCCCGTTCGGTAAGTACCAGCTCGTCAAGAGACTGGCACGTGGCGGCATGGCCGAGGTGTTCCTCGCGCGCCAGAGCGGCCCCGAGGGCTTCCAGCGGATGGTCGCCGTGAAGCGTATCCTGCCTCACCTGGTCGATGCGCAGGACTTCGTCCGCATGTTCCTCGACGAGGCGCGGCTGGCCGCCCAGCTCTCGCACCCCAACATCGTCCACATCTACGACTTCGGGAAGGTGGACGAGCACTACTTCATCGCCATGGAGTACGTGGACGGGGTCCACGCCGGCGAGCTCATCAAGCGGGCCGAGAGCGAGCGCATCCCGGACGTCCTGGTCGCGCGCATCGGCGCCGACGCCTGCGCCGGGCTGCACTACGCGCACGAGCTGCGCGAGGCCGAGGGGCGCGCCCTGCTCCACGTCGTGCACCGCGATGTGTCGCCGCCCAACTTGATCGCGTCGTACGACGGCTCGGTCAAGCTGGTCGACTTCGGCATCGCCAAGGCGGTCAGCTCGATCGAGCACACGCGGCCGGGCGTGGTGAAGGGCAAGTTCGCGTACATGTCTCCGGAGCAGACCATCGGCCAGAAGCTGGACGGCCGGTCCGACGTGTTCTCGCTGGCGCTGGTCCTGTGGGAGCTCCTGGCCGGGCGCGTGCTGGTCCCGCGCCAGGATCCGGTCGAGGGCATGCGCATGATCCGCGACGGGCGCATCCCTCCCATCGAGGGGGAGCGCCCCGACATCGCGCCGGCCCTGGCCGCGGCGCTGGCGCGCGCGCTCATGACCCGCCGCGATGACCGCTGCAACGCGCTCGAGCTCGGCCGCGCGCTGGAGGAGTTCATCAAGGGCTCGACCGACGGCATCGGCTCCACCCTGGAGCTGGCCGAGTGGGTGCGCGACCGCTTCCCGCGCGACGGCTCGGGCGGCGATCCGTCGTCGCCGCGCGACGTGCCGATCGGCACGCGGCAGGCGACCGGGGCGACCCGCACCGCCCTGCCGATCGCTGACGGCAGCAGCGTCGACGTGCCGGTGGTGGCTGCGCTGCCCGCGGTGCAGGCGCGCACCGGCGCGCACCCGGTGCTGGAGGGGCGCGCGTCCACCAGCGAGCTGACGTCGGCGCGCATGGCGGCGCTGCCGCCGCCGGTGCCGGCCATCCGCGCCCACGACGCGCGCGAGTGGGACGGCCCGCCGCTCGCGGGGCGGACGGGCGAGATCCACCGCAGCAGCACGATGGAGGCGCAGCTCTTCGACCCGGAGAAGGACTCGGTGATCGTCGCGCCCGAGTGGCTGGTGGAGGAGGACGGCGGGCCCGGGCTCGACACCGTGGCCGAGCCGCGCGGCCCCGACATCGCGCCGGCGGATCCGTCGGAGACCGCCGAGACCAACGACTTCCGGCTGCAGCGCTTCGACGTCGACCGGGTGCGCAGGGGCGCGCCCGATCGCGCGGCGGCCGCTGCGCCGACCATGAACGCGTGGCGGCCGCCGAGCGCGCACGGCGGTCGCAGGGTCGGGCGCATCGCGCTCATCATCGCGGCCGGCGCCGCGCTCGGCGTCGGCAGCACGCTCCTCTGGAGCCGGCTCGGCGCCGACGACGACGACGCGGGCGGGGACGGCGCCCCGGGCGCGCGGCCCGCCCCGCGAGCCGCGGCGGGCGGGGACGGCGAGCGCGAGAGCGCGGGCGCGAGCGCTGGGGGTGCCGCGGTGGCGCGCGAGGGCGCGGGCGCCGAGGCAGCCGACGCGGTCATCGAGGTGGTGACGGCGCCGAGCGGCGCGGACGTGGCGCTCGGCGACCGCGCGGTCCTGCCCACGCCGGCTCGCTTCGACGAGCTGGCCGCGGGCACGTACCGGCTGCGCGTCACGATGCGCGGCTATCAGCCGGTGGAGCGCCAGTTCGAGGTGGCGGCGGGCGAGCACCGCACCGTCGACCTCGACCTGGTCGCGGTCGAGCAGGCCGCCGGCGGCGACCGCACCCACGCGCCCCAGCCGCCGGCCAGCGGCACGCTCAAGGTGCGAACGCGCCCCTCGAGCGAGGTCTACCTGGGCGGCCGCCTGCTCGGCCACACCCCGCTGGTCACCGAGCTCAAGCCGGGCCGCTACACGCTGTCCTTCAAGCACCAGGGCCGGCCAGCCCAGCGCAAGACCATCACCGTCCGCGGCGGCGACGAGACCAGGCTCGACTTCGCCCTGGAGTGAGCTCCGGGGTCAGAAGCGCCACACGGCGGAGATGCCGAGGAGGGGCGACTTGACGTACGTGGTCAGGAGGTGATGCACGTAGTCGTCGACGGCGACCTCGACGCGGTCGACGACGCGCTGGGCGGCGGCGCCGTCGAGGCTGACGTCGATGCTGGTGCTCGAGCCGACCACCTGGAAGTAGGCCAGGCTGAGGCGGAGGGCCAGGTGGCGCTCGAGGGCGATCTGGTACGCGAGGCCGACCTGGAAGCCGTGGACGGTGCCGCTGAGCGGGACCTCGGCGACCTCCGCGCGGTCGGGCAGGTCCTGGTTGCTGATCATCTCGGCCTCGGCCTCGGTCACGGTGCCGCCGGCGAAGGCGACCACGTAGCCGATGTACAGCTCGAGCGAGGGGACCGGCGGCGGGCGCCAGCCCACGGTCGGGCTGATCAGGAAGGCGTCCTCGAGCGCGGCGGCAACCACCTCCGCGTCGCTGTCGCTGTACCAGCCGAAGCCGGTCGCGGTGCTGTTGATGGCGTCGCGATAGAAGCGCGGCATGAAGCCGAGGCCGAGGTGCGCGGTGAACCCGAGCGGCACCTCGATGACGCCGTCGATCCCGATCTCGAGCGGGAAGCGCGTACCGGCCGCCACCTCCCAGCTGACCGGGGCGTGGCCGGAGTGGCCCGGAGCGGCGGCTGCTTCGGGCGGCTCGGGTTCCGGCGACGGCGCCGGCTCCGCGCCCGACTGGGCGAGCGCGGCCGAGGGAGCGAGGGCACACGCGGTCGCCCCCAGGAGGAGCCCGGCAAGACGGGAAGGTGTGGGCGGCAAGAAGGTCTCGTCGAGCGACTTCTGTATATGTTGCCCCGAGACCGGGCGGAGTTCTCCTGTGACCGCGATTTCTTCGCGCGCAGATAGCGCAGGGACCGGACCCCGCCGGGGTGGCGAGGCGTCCTCGGTCGCACGACCGCGAACCGCGCGGGTGAAGCCCCTACCGGTGGTGCCGCCGCTTCTTGCCGTGCCCGGATCCGCGCGCCGATCGGCGGCCGGGTTCGCCCTTCTTCTTCAGAATCTTGAACTCGACGCGGCGGTTCTTGTACCGACCCTCGCGCGTCTTGTTGGTGTCGATCGGCGCCTTCTCCCCGTAGCCGCGCGCGACGAGGCGCCGGCCCGGCACGCCCTGCTTGACCAGATAGGTCCGGACCGAGCGGGCCCGGTCGCGCGACAGCTTCTTGTTGTAGTGGGAGCCGGCGCGCGCGTCGGTGTGGCCCTCCACCCTGAGCAGCAGGATGTCGGGGTGCGCCTTCATCGCGTCGGCCACCTCGTCGAGCAGCTTCTCCGACTCGGGCAGGAGGACGGCCGAGCCGCTGGCGAACTGGATGACCTCGGAGATCTCGATCGAGGTCTCCTTGACCTGGACCCTGGGCTCCGGGGGCGGCTCCGGCTCGGCCGCCGGCTCCGGCTCGGGCTCCTTCTCCGGCGGCGGCTCCTTCTCGACCACGGGCTCCGGCTCGGGCGCAGGCGCCGCCGCAGCCTCGCAGCGATACGCCGGCGACGACCAGCTCAGCATCGGATGACACGCGCGCTTGCCGGCCTCGGCGCCGGTCGTGGCGCAGCCGGTTGCCACCAGCGCGAGCAGGCTCGCGATGAGAAGCGCGGCGCGAATCGTTCTAGAGCGCATAGCCCACCCCCAGGGTCAGCACGCGGGCATCCGCGCCGGTGCCGTCCGGCCCTCCGGCGAGGGCAGGCAGGCCGAACGCGAGGTCCGCGGAGATCTGCTCGTTCACCATGTACTGCGCGCCGATCGAGAGGCCCAGGAGCCACGTGTCGCCGGTCTCCTCGAACGGGACCGTCAGGGCCACCTGCCCGGCCAGCCCGAGCTTGGGCATGAGCGCGTAGATCGCGGTCGCCGGCAGGAACAGCGCCTCCTTGTTGGTCGTCGTGACCGTGACCCCCGCCCCGGCGTCCGGCTCACGCTCGGTCAGGCCGGCGAAGATGCTGGGCGCCAGCTCGACCGCCAGCTCACCGCTCTGCCAGCGCCCGGTGGCGCCGACCTTGAGCGCGAGCTGGAACGGATCGAACGAGCGCGCGAACAGCCCGCCGTCGGCAGCGACCGTCATGCCGCCCGAGCGGTAGAAGTGATACCGCGCGTCGAGGCCGATGTTGTGATAGACGTCGGGGCACCCGTTGTCCGAGCCGGTCAGGCACAGCCCGTCGCCGGCCACGCTGAAGAAGCCCGTCGCGCCGCGCGCGCTGTGGACCAGCCCGATGGTGAGGACGTCCGATAGGCCGTACCAGAGGTCCGGCGCGATCGAGATCGGCTTCAGGGCCAGGTCCGTGCTGAGGCTGATCTCGGCGAAGACCTGGACGAACGCCCGCCCCTCGGGGAGCGTCATCTGGCGTTCCTCGCTGACTTCGACCCCCGCACCCGCGCCCGTGTCCTTGTCGGTCTGTGCGCTCACCGTGCCGAGACCCGGACCGACCAGGACCCCGAGCACTACCGGAATCGCAACACTACGCACCTGTCACCTCCCTGCTTAGACGAACGAATGACCGCTGGAACAGAGTAAACGATCGTCGATCGCGAGTGATTGCAGGAGGCCCGCTTTAGGAGTCGAGGCCGGTCATCCAGGTCGCGGTCGGCTTGAGCTCGAAATGATGGGTCGACTGCATGACGCGCACCGTGCCGGAGCGCGATCGCATGACCACCGACTCGGTCTTGGCGCCCCCGCCGAAGAAGCGGACGCCGTCCAGGAAGGAGCCCTGGGTGACCCCGGTGGCGGCGAACATGACGTGACCGCTGGCCAGGTCCTCGAGCCCGTAGATCCGGTGCTCGTCCGTGATTCCCATGATGCGGGCCCGCTCGCGCTCCTCGTCGCTCCGGAAGCGCAGGCGGGCCTGTAGGTCTCCGTTCACGCAGCGCAGCGCGGCGGCGGCGATCACCCCCTCGGGGGCACCACCGGTCCCGAACAGGACGTCGATGCCCGACTCCTCCTTGCAGGTCATGATGGCGGCCGAGATGTCGCCGTCGCTGATCAGGCGGATGCGCGCGCCGGTCTGCCTGACCTCGGCGATGAGGTCCTTGTGGCGCGGCCGGTCGAGGATGATCGCGGTCAGATCCTGCACCTTGCGGTGCTTGACCCGGGCGATCTGCTCCAGGTTCCAGGTCCAGCTCTCGCGCAGGTCGATGGCGCCGCGCGCCTCGGGCCCGACCGCGATCTTCTCCATGTACGTGTCGGGCGCGTTGAGGAACTGTCCGTCGTCGGCGATGGCGATGACCGAGATGGCGTCGGGCTGGCCGGTGGCGCACAGGTTGGTGCCCTCCAGCGGGTCGACCGCGATGTCCACCTTCGGCGAGCGCGCGTCGTCGGTGGCCCAGCCGGCCCCCACTCGCTCGCCGATGTAGAGCATCGGGGCCTCGTCGCGCTCGCCCTCTCCGATGACCACCGTCCCGCGGATGTCGATCCGGTCGAACATCTCGCGCATGGCCTCGACCGCCACGTGATCGGCGTGCATGCGGTCGCCGGTGCCCATCTGCCGGGCCGAGGCCAGGGCCGCCATCTCGGTGACGCGCACCACCTCGAGCGCCAGGTTGCGGTCGTTCAACACGATCTACCTCCTGAGATCGGCAGCCTAAACCACCGGCACGGTGGCTTCAACTCCCGGCCCGGCCACACGCCGGGCTCAGCCGTCGGCGGCGAAGGCGACGCGCAGCTCGGCTGGAATCCTGCGCGGCCGGCCCGACGGATCCACACAGGCGTGCACCGTGTGCCCCTCGGCGAGCAGCTCCTCGCCCCGGCGCACCGCGTAGTGGAAGCGCACGCTCGCGTGCCGCATCTGGGCGACCGCGATGTGAACGTCCAGCAAGTCCTCGTAGCGCGCGGGCTGGCGGTACCGGCAGCTGGCCTCGGTCACCGGGAACATGACGCCCTGATCGACCAGCTCGCGCGCCGAGTAGCCGCGCGCGCGCAGGAGCGCCGAGCGCGCGGACTCGAAGTAGCGCAGGTAGTTGGCGTAGTACACGACGCCCATCTGGTCGGTGTCGCCGAAGATGACGCGGATCTGGTGAATCACGTCATTCCGCCATGCGCAGGAGCGATGGCGGCTCCACCACCGTGGCCAGCCGGCCGATCTGGCCGAGGGCGTGGCGCACGTTGCCCTCGCGCGCCGCGTGGGTGAGCAGCACCACCTGGACCGGCCGCCCCGGATCGCGCGGCCCCTCCTGGATCACCTGCGCGATCGAGATCTCGTGATCGCCCAGCACGGTGGTGAGCTGGCCCAGCACACCGGGGCGGTCGAGCACCGCGCAGCGCAGGTAGTAGCGCGTGTGGAGCGAGTCGAGCGGGCGCATCGGGCGCTCGACCATGTGCTGGTAGCTGCGCAGCGGCATGCGCCCGGTCGCGCCGGCGCACACGTTGCGGCTGATCTCGATCAGATCGGACACCACGGCCATGGCGGTCGGCATCATACCGGCCCCGGCGCCGTAATACAGCGAAGCGCCCAGCGCGTACGACTTGACGTAGAGCGCGTTCTTGGCCCCCGACACCGCCGCCAGCAGCCAGCTGCGCGGGATCATGGTCGGGTGCACGCGCGCCTCGATGCCGTCGGGGTGCTCGGCCGCGATGACCAGCGGCTTGATGACGTAGCCGAAGCGCGCCGCCATGTCGAAGTCGATCGGCTGCAGGCGATCGATGCCCTCGACGAAGAGGTCCTCCACCCGCACGCGGGTGCCGAAGCACAGCATGACCAGGATGGCGAGCTTGTGGGCCGCGTCGATGCCGCGCACGTCGAGCGCCGGATCCGCCTCGGCGTAGCCCAGCTCCTGGGCCTCGGCCAGCACCTCGCCGAAGCCGCGCGGCTCCCCGGCCATCGCGGTCAGGATGAAGTTGGAGGTGCCGTTGACGATGCCGTAGATGGACTCGATCCGGTCGGACGCCAGGCCCTCGCGCAGGGCGCGGATGATGGGCACCCCGCCGCACACGGCCGCCTCGAAGTAGACGTCGACGCCCCTTCGCTCGGCCGCGGCGAACACCTGGTCGCCGTGCGCCGCCAGCAGCGCCTTGTTGGCGGTGACCACGTGCGCGCCGCGCTCGATGGCGCGCAGGACGTAGCCGAGCGCCTCGGTCTCGCCCCCCACCAGCTCGCACACGATCTCCACGTCCGGGCGGTCGATGACGGCGGCGACGTCGGTGGTGACCAGGGCCTGGTCGACGTCGACCAGGCGGCGCTTGTCGGGCTCGCGCACGGCGATGGCGCGAACCGCCACCCGCGCGCCGAGCCGGGCCTGGATGCTGGCCGCGTTGTCGGCCAGGAGCTTCACCACGCCGGCCCCCACGTTGCCCAGCCCGAGCAGGCCCACCCCGATCTCGCGCATCTCGTCCTCATACCACGCGGTTGCCGCGGCTGGCGACCAGCAGCCCCTGCCGGGAGGTAAGCGCCGGCACCGGCGCCGCCGGCGCAGAGCGCGCGACCGGCGCGCAATGCGCGCGCGATCGGACGATGGCCGCGCGCCGCGCACGCGACGAGCGCGCAACCGGCGCGCGATCCGGTGGGTCCGATTCGCGATCGAGCGGGCCGACTTGGCGATTCTCCCGAAGAGTTGCTTTGCCGGCGCCGGCCCCGTTGTCTATCCTGCAGGCGCCGCGGCGCTCTGCCCCCTCATGCTCTGCGCCCTTGGGTGATGGATGGACTGCGATCGGCGCCGCGGCGAGCGCACGAAGACGAAAGGAGAGCAGCATGCGGTTCCGCCCGGATCCCACCTTCTATCCGTCCCCGCGCATGGCCATGGAGGCGCCCGCCGAGCGCCTGGCCTACGTCGCCGCCATCGACGCGAACGCCGCGCTCAAGCAGCCGGGAGGCCACGACGCGCTCGCGGTGGTCGACCTCGATCGCGGCTCGCCCACCTACGGCAAGATCGCCGCGACCTGCGAGCTGCCGACCATCGGCGACGAGCTCCACCACTCGGGCTGGAACGCGTGCAGCGCGGCGCTGTGCCCCTATGCGCCGCATCCGCACGTCGAGCGGCGCTACCTGCTCCTGCCCGCCCTGCGCTCGTCGAACATCTTCATCTTCGACGTCAAGCCGGACGGTCACCGGCCGCAGCTGGTGCACACCGTCACCGCCGAGGAGATCGCGCGGCGCGCCGGCTACTCGCGCCCGCACACCCTCCACTGCGGTCCCGACGCCATCTACGTCAGCGCGCTGGGCAACCCCGAGGGCGACGGGCCGGGCGGCATCTTCCTGCTCGACCACGACGACT
>Ga0126377_10000205_pt1 | contig 34369 bp, 23 predicted proteins | sample PanSoiMetPlot_22_FD_92647 | JGI IMG/M metagenome (GOLD analysis project Ga0126377, IMG submission 92647) | Tropical forest soil microbial communities from Panama - MetaG Plot_22 | ecosystem: Environmental > Terrestrial > Soil > Tropical forest > Bulk soil | place: Panama | collected 2016-02-17 | reverse complement strand
TCAACATCGCTGTTGGCAACAGTCGTAGGAGCCGGAGGCGCAGTTGCGGCAGGTGCTGGTGCAGTTGGTCGCGAGGCGATTCCACCGCCTGACTTCAGGCCGCCCCATTTGGGCAGCGTGGCCTTGTTAGTGGCCCTACTGGCGTCAGGTTCGCTCGTCTTGGTGGCAGCGGCTGCGACGCCACCATTTTGTGTGCCTTTAGTGCCTGGCTTGGCATTTGGATCGTCTTTTATCCGGCCGCCGGCAGGTTCAACTTTTGATTGGTGATAGACGGGCGGATTGGCAGGTCGCTTGAAGTTTTCCGTCGAGCCTCCGCCGGTTACCTGGCCCAGTATCGGCTGGGAACAGAAAACACCAATTGCCAATAAGACCAGGGTGAGGGCAGGTTGCGATGTAAAGCGGGGCATCTTCATCTGCGAGTGGTAACGGTACGCCGCTTATGATACCACCTGGTTCTGCAACCCAGAACAGTCAGCGTTGAAGCGACCAGTGCCAAATCTTAGGACCTTTTTGGAGTGCGGGACTTGTCACTGCTTTGGGATCATCCTTCTCCGATCACAAAGCAGTGACAAGTCCCCGCACTCCAAAGCTCGCTTCCTTTCGCGGGCTCCGTTACTTCTACTTCCCAGTTCGATGACGGTACGCACCGTAGGCCAATAGCTTGCGATTAAGTTTGTCTTTAAGTCGATCCTGTAGACTTAACGCGGCGCCTTGTAGCTCAAAAAGCTCTTCCCTTACCTTAGCGTCGTCACCCATCTGGGCACAGGCCACGCGAGTGGAGGCCAGGGCGGAGCCTATCAGCGTCTCCGCTCGGTCGTATTGTCCGAGGTCCATTGCTTTCATTGCCTCGTTTCGCGCCCGCGAGTTCATCAGGAATTGGACCGCCTTGACAACGTCATGGTTGACCGGCAGGTTCTCCACGCGTACTGAATCGGCAAACTCCACCGTGAACGCCTCTTTTACCACCTCTGCCGCGCGGGCATCCTGGGGGGTAAAGCCGAGGCGCAGATCCAAAAGCCGGATCTGTGAGCCATCGTTCTGTGGTCCAACTCTTAACTGCACCACGATCTCTAGCGGAGCACCCGACTGCAGGTTAGGTAAGCGATAACGCCCGGTTTCTGTAAGTTCGAAGTCGTTGAGCACATCGGCGATGCGCACACCATCAGCAGGAATCAAACTAAGCGATACGTTATGAGCAAACTGGGCAATCAGTCCTTCGAGTTCAACCTGAAAGATTCGCTGCATATCGTCGGCGTTCACGACGTGCCAGGCGTTGCCACCCGCCGTTTGGGCCATCGGCAGCAACAGGTCTTCATTGAAATCTTCGCCGATTCCAATCGTCGACGTACTGACGCCGCGTTTGAACAAGCCCATTGCCTGAGACACAATCTCGTCCGTGTTGGTGAGACCGGTGTTTGCGAGTCCATCTGTCAACAAGACCACGCGATTGATGCCTACGTCCAACAGCCGTTCGCTGACAGTCAAGCCACCGCGCACCCATGCTTCGTGCAGCGCCGTCGAACCACGGGCCTTGATGCGCGAGATCATGTCTTTCATTGCCTGCTTGTTACTGACCTGTTGACTGGGAAACAGGACATCGATCCGTTCATCGAAGATAACTACACTGAGACGGTCATCAGGTAACATTTGGTCCACGCAGAACATCGCGGCTTCGCGAGCACGGACCATTTTCTCACCCTCCATCGAGCCGGACCGGTCTATGACGAGACTGAGATTCAGAGCCGGACGCGCGTTGTAGGTTAGTTGAGGTTCTGGCGGGGTGATGCGGAGGAGCACATCAACTGTCTGTTCTTTGTTAGCCTCCAATTTTCCGCGCGTGGTAAAGAACTCAATCTTGGGAAGTTGCTGAATCATGCTTAATTCTCCTTGCTGCTGACTTGCCGAATCTGCTGGCTGATTTTCCGCGGGACCTCACCTGAATCTTTTTTAGTCTGTTGTGGTCCTCCTTTAGTTGACGAACCCACGTCAGCAAATTTCTGGTGTCTCATTCTTTGCGCCAGTACTTACTGATCACGCCGCGAATCCTTTCGGCCAGGTTTCGGTGTCTCGCACTGGTCACTGGTGGTTCGTAGTCGGACCGAATGTGTAATTCCAGGCCTGGTTCAATCTCAACCCGTTGCCATGAAGCGGTGGAGTCACCTTCGGACGCTACCGGCTGCGGGGCCCTTGGCGCACTCGAATGCCTGGGCATAACGTGGCTGCGCTTTGCGCGCATCTCCGAACCAGTCAGGAGTGACTCCAGATAGCGTTTGGCTTCATTGTCGGCTTTCTTACCGGCTGGCCCGCCAATGCCGAGAAGACTCTCCAGTTCTTGTTCGTTCTTGCCCGCGACCAACTCTCGAATCTGACGAATGGGAAAATGTTCCGCCTGTAACTTCTTGACGGAGATGAGTTGGAGCAGGTGCAAATAGCCAAACACCAAAGCTGAACCATGTTTCTTCTCTGGCGGTTGGATCAGCCCTTCTGCCAGGTAATAACGAATGGTGCGTTCATCAGGGACACTGCTAACAGTGCCGCGCTCCTGCTCGAGATTGAGGGCCGCCAAGACTTTTTCGGCGGCCTGCGCAAATTCGGGCACCCCAACATATTTCCGCTCCCGCTCTCGAACAATGTGCTTCATCGAGAGCATCTTACATCTGACAGTATTTACTGTCAACAGTAAATAGGGTTAACGATTCATAGATTACGCGGATTACGCAGACTGTTTTTTTGAGCATGAGTTGGGTGTGTAAGTTGGCACGAAGTACAGCGAGCGAGGCGATCTGATCCTCGCGTCTCTGACTGAATGGGACCAGGTCGCTATCGCTCGCCTACCGAGGCGGCACTATCTCCCCGTTGCAGAGGAACGAAATAGCGCAACTGAACTGAGTAGAAAAAATCTGTGTAATCTGCGTAATCTGTGGACAGCTTTTCTTCAATACTTCACCAATTCAAACTTGGTGCGGAAGCTTCTGCCGGCGCTATTAAAGAAGGTACCAAACTGGGTGCTGTCCAGGTTGTTCTGCACGTCGCGCGGATTCCAGTGGTTAGTGATATTGAAGACAGACAGTCCCACCCTGCCCCGGTACTTCTTGCCGCGGAAAGGAATCGCCACGCCCTTGGTTACGAGAATGTCGAAGGTTAACAGTCGCGGAAAACGGCCGCCTTCATTCCGTGGTCCAACGAAGTTCTGATTTTCATTCAACAGTGAGAAGGGAAAACCACTGCGCCAATCGACGACCGGTGTGGCCACCAGATCGTGAGGCAAACCAAAGTCGCCCCAGAAGAGCAACCGGTGAGGAGTGTCAAAGTTTTGAGGTCCAAAATCGTTGGGCCGGATCAGCGGGTGACGTAAGTTGCCGAAATAGGTATTGAAGTCGTTGAGATCACCGCGTGACTCGGATCTGACGTAGGCCAGAAAGAGATTGCGTTTCTCCTGGAGACGCGCCCGACCTACAACTTGAAACTCGCGATAAAACGAACTACCCGAGTTTTGCAAGAGCATTAGACCGCCAGTGGCTCCTTGCGGTACTGGTTGGACGATAAAGTCGTTGTGGGTGTGCCGCTCCTCGTAACCAGCCCGCAGGAGAAAACGGGGCGAGAACTCGTGATCAACCTGGAAATTCCAGGCCACGCTATAAGGATTGTCCAGATCACTTCTTTCGAGAGTATTGGCGAAAAGCCTTGGCCCATCAACTAACGTTACTCCATCGCTAGCGAAGGTGGTTACGCGCTGGTTCTGCATCCGCTCAAACTCGCCGATGTTGAGCGGTATTTTGTCGTAAAAGAGACCAATCCCACCGCGTATGACAGTACGCTCAGATTTAGTGGGCAGCAGCGCAAAACCCAGGCGGGGGGCCCAGTTGTTTTGCTCACCAATGCCATCCCGGTCAAAACGCAGACCGAAATCGAGCGTGAGACGTTTGCCCGGTGACCATTTGTCCTGCACAAAAGCTGAGTATTCATTCTCTCCCTGGCCCAATTGCCCTGGGCCAACAAACTCGATCAACTGACTCTTCGTGCCGTCAGCCCGAAGTACTGTAACGGGTTGGCTCACGTCGCTACCGTTGAATGAGGCGTGAATGAAATTGAATCCTACTTTCAGTGTGTGTGAGCCACGCCGCTGTAGCGGAGCGAAATTGTAGACTTCCAGCCACTCATATCGTCGACTATCCCGGTGCTGCCGGTTGAACCAGCCGCCAAAATTCCGGTTGGGGGTGATCTGATACGGTGCGCCACTATTACCAAAAACGTCTCCATCAAACTCTTTGGCGCTCAGACTCGACTGCAACAACGCTCCCGATTTGAATGCTGCCTGCTCGTTCAACGCCAGGAACCAGCCGCGTTGGTGCAGGTTGGCGGTGGTGTCCGAGGGGTTGAAAGTATTGAGATTGGCGAAGTCCAGCTTTTGGGGAAATAGTGAAAAGCTGGCGGTGAGCCGGTGAACATTATTGATGACGTAATCCACTCGCGAAAAAGAATCGAAGCTCTCACGCTTGATATCGCGTCGACTTTCATTCAGGTCCTCGAGACTCGGCACGTCATTGCGGATGTAACGGTACTCGAGGCTCTGAAAGAAAAAGAGTTTGTCTTTCTTGATTGGTCCACCAACTGCAAGTCGCGGAGACACGGAGCCGATACCGAATATATGATTCTCACGCAAACGTGGCCGCGGCAAGAGACCAGTCACGAGATAGCGCCAACGATTGCTGCCCGAGCGAGTTTCGATGGTGGTTACAGCACCCGTAAACTTGCCAAACTCCGCTGAATACGGATTTGAATAGACTTGAATGGTATCGACCGCCTCGAGCGGCAGTTCGATGGCCGGGTTGCCGGTGACGGGATCAGTAACATTCAAACTCGATACCAGGATACCGCTTTGGGTGGGGCGCGTACCTTTAATGTTGAGCGTACCATCTGGACCGCGCACAATTCCTGGTAACAGTGGCAGCGCGTCCTGAAATCGTTGATCGATCAAAGGCGCGTCGCGCAGGGTCGCGGTGGTGATCACTCCTGGGGTGGTCGATTCGGTTTTACTGGCGTTGGTTTGATCGTCTGTGACGGTGACGGTGCCGGTGATTGCCTGTGGTTGCAGCAAAATATCCAGTTCTACCGTCGCTTCAATTTGTACGCTGACCTTCTGTTCGTACTTATTGAATCCCTGCAGTTCTACTGTCAAAAGGTAGTCGCCCGCAGTTAGTCCGGTGAAACTGTAAACGCCTTCCTCGTCGCTTAGTGACTGGAGCTTTTTGTCTCCCAGGACGTTGCCGCTCAAGGTGACAGTTACCCCACCGATCACCTTACGTTGTTGGGGTATATCAGCGACAACTTTTCCCTTGATGCTCCCGGTTTGCGGTGCAGTGTGCACGCTGGCGTGGACTTCGCTAACAAGTCCGAAAGCTGTGATGAGGATGGCCAGGCAAAATTGCGCCAGTTGTTTGCGATCAGTCAAGGGTTGAGTCAGACGGCTGATGGTTTCGCACGGCATATTTGACCCCAGGTTCGGCAACTTAAACGCTGCTGCGGCATTTTGTAGCGATTTGATTCGAGACGGGCAATTCGATCTGAAACCGCTTGCCTTATAGATGTCTTGTAGCCTCTGAGGTTGTATCAGCGCAAGGTCTGACAGGCTGGAGCTTGAGATCTTGAGATTTGAGGTTCTACAGCAGGGTCAAAAAGCCACGCCGCACGCTGCGTTCTTCTTCGTCGGAATGGATAGAACAACTGGCCAAGGTAACCACTGGGCACCATCTCTACCACACCGTAAGTTTTCGGTGAGCGATCCTTCGGGAAATGGTAGGTACCGAAAATCAGATCGAGCAGTGGTAGCTCGCCAGCATAGTTCGAATTGTAGGCTTCGATATCAGCGCTGTGATGCCAGTGATGAAATTGGGGCGTGGCAAGCAAATATCGTAGTGGTCCAAATTTGAATCGGACATTTGCATGGATGAAGACCGCATGAAACGTCGCCAGCCCAAGATAAGCGCCAAAGGTGACTTTACTAAATCCCATCAAGTAAAGCGGCACAATCGTGAGTGCCTTGGTCACAATCTGATCGAGCGGGTGCACGCGTGCTGCCGCCAGCCAATCCATTGAGGAGCTGCTGTGATGCACCGAATGAAAGCGCCAAAGAAACGGCACCTCGTGTGAAAGTCGATGACCGATGTACCCACCGACGTTGGCAATCAACACAGCCTCGACAAACTGCAGGGCTCGATTCTGACTGGCCACGGCTGCCTGGAAAGTTGGGCTAACCAGCCAGTGCAACAACAGGATCAGACTACCTACCAGGACAAAGGCACTGGCATCTGCAAGTGCGCGCGTGAAGAGAAAGTGAGTCAGGTCGGTACGCCAGCCGCGGCGAAAGATCTTTTGGTCGCGGTGGAGCGCAAACATTCTTTCAAGGGGGATGAATATCAAGGCGCCGACGATGAGGCCAAAAATTACTTCCCTCATGAGTTGTAAGACGTTGAACCGCCGGTGAAAGTTTCAGGAAGGGTGCTTTGTACTTCGTGCTTAGTACTTTGTACTGCCTCCCAAGGGCGGATCCGTTGGTGTTAGGAAGTCCACAAAGGACAAAGTACAAAGCACCAAGCTCAGGATTACAAGCAAAAGAAATTCGCGTATTTGTGGATCAGTTTGGTCTAGTCATGTTAAAAGCTTTGGACCGTGAACCACACTCCCCATGGCCAACTTCCTCCCTGGGATGTGGATGAACTTCCAGCGCCACCTCCTTTTGGTTTTCGGAATCTGCTGCGCGTCATTGGCCCCGGCGCCGTTATGGCTGCCACCTCGATTGGCGGCGGTGAATGGCTGGTTGGCCCAGCAGTAGCCGTGAAGTACTCGTCTTCGATATTCCTTCTCGTTACGGCGGCAATTTTCCTCCAGGTTATCTTCAATCTTGAAGCTATCCGCTATACGTTGTACACGGGCGAACCAATCTATGGCGGCATCATGCGACTAAAACCGGGCCCGAAATTTTGGGCTCTGTTCTATACCGTCATAGGCTTTCTGCAACTGGGTTGGCCGGCGTTGGCAGGTAGTGCAGCGGCCACCTTGATGAGCGCCTGGATGGGGAGAGTGCCGGCAGCCGGGGATAAGGAAGTACTCAATTGGACGGCCACCGGTTTGATCGTGGTGGTCATCCTGATCCTGTCTTTCGGCGGTACTATCGAGAGAATGCTGGAGAAGTTTGCCTGGACCATGTTGTTTGTGGTGTTTACCTTCTTGCTGTTTGTCAACCTCGCTTTTGTGCCACTGTCCCACTGGTGGACCACCTTCGCAGGCTTCTTTCAGTTTACTGGTATGCCGCGTCCAATCGATTGGGGCCTGATCGGAGCCCTAGCGGCAACTGCGGGTTCCGGCGGCCTGGGGAATCTAACGATCACTAACTGGGTCCGCGATAAAGGCTTTGGGATGGGCGCGAAGGTCGGTGCGATACCGAGCGCCATCGGTGGCCACGAGATTCTCCTATCACACGTCGGCAAGATCTTTGAGATCAATCGAGAAAATATGCAGCGTTGGAAAGAATGGCTACGCTATGTTCATGCCGATCAGATCTGGGTGTGGGGTATCTTCTGTTTTCTGGGCATGTACCTCAACGTGAACCTGGCAACGCACATCGTGCCGCACGGTTCGGATATGCAAGGTTTAGGTGCAGGTGCTTATCAAGCGAAGTACCTGGCGGAACGGGTCTGGCCAGGGTTTTGGTTTGTCACACTGTTCAATGGATTCTGGTTGCTGTTCAAGACACAGTTGGGCAACACCGACATCCTGGTGCGCACGGTCACTGATGCGTTGTGGATGTCGAATAAGCGATTGCGAGATTGGAAGCACGGAGCAATCCAGCGCATCTACTACGGTATCCTGATTATCTTTTCGATCTGGGGTGCGCTGGCGATTCGAGCTGCTTCGCCGCTAAGACTTTTCACTATCCTGGCGAACATTGCCGGGGTGGTGATGGTGATTGGTGGGGTACAAATTTTTCTGGTTAATCGTCGCTTCTTGCCGCGCGAGCTTAGACCAGCATTCTGGCGTGAAGGGCTACTCTGGCTGTGTGTTCTGTTCTACGCGTTCTTCTCCTTCTTCGTCATCCGCAGCTTGATCATCAAAGTGTGAGACGGCAAAAGTCAGTGCCATCCACAGATTACGCCGATTACGCGGATTTCTTAGCTAATCAGCTTGGTTGAGCCTTCTCTTAGGCAGCCTTAGCCTCAGCCTTCTAGCCGGAAGCCCTGGTGAGACTTCTGGGCAAAGCAGCTTTTGTTGAGCCTTCGGGATGAAGAAATCGCTCAACTAAACTGTCTAGCCAAGAATCTGTGTAATCTGCGTAATCTGTGGATGTTAGCCTGTATTGCGGAGGCCGGCGGCGATGCCGTTAATGGTTGCCGCCAGTGCGTAGTTCAGATTTTCACTGTCCTCCCCGGCACGCTTTCTTCGCAAGAGCTCAACCTGAATCAAACTCATCGGGTCTACGTACGGATTACGCAATTTGATTGACCGGGCCAGCACCGGGTTCTTTTCCAGCAACGTCTTCTGTCCCGTCATCTCCAGCACGATGTGACGCGTTCTTTCAAACTCTTCTACGATCAAACCCAGCACACGTTCACGCAACGCACGATCGACAACTAACTCGGCATAGAGTCGGGCGATCGAAAGATCTGCCTTTGCCATGCCCAACTCGACGTTATCAATCAGATCGTGAAAAAGCGGAAAGTGCTCAATCAAGTTTTGTAGCAAACGTCTGTTCGTCTCACTGGATCTGGCAAAACGTTCCATCGCATAACCAACGCCAAACCACGCTGGCAACACATGTCGACTCTGCATCCAGCCAAAGACCCAGGGGATTGCGCGCAGGTCATCCAGTCCTCGTTGTTCACTACGCCGCGTTGGTCGTGAACCGATACGTGCGTACTCCAACTGTTGTACTGGAGTCGCCGCTTCAAAATAGGCCAGCACATCGACGTTCTCTGCAATCTGCTCGCGATAATAGGCGAAAGCGTCACGCGACATTGTCTCGATGGCCGCTTCGCTCTGATCATTCAGTTCAGCCGCGCCACCCGGACGCGAGAGTGCCTCCAAAGAAGCAGCGATCACCAACTCGAGATTGCGCTCAGCGAGGACGGGATCGGAGTACTTCCAGTTCATCACTTCACCTTGTTCGGTGATCTTGATGTGCCCGCTGAAAGCCCCCACCGGTTGGGCGATGATTGCGTGATGCGTTGGACCACCACCGCGACCGACTGTCCCGCCGCGGCCATGAAACAGCGTTAACTCTACGTCGCATTCTTTCGCCACCTGGTGTAGAGCGCGATGGGCCTTGAAGATCTCCCAGGTGCTGGTGAGCATCCCTCCGTCTTTGTTCGAATCAGAGTAGCCGAGCATTACCTCCTGTCGCCGTCCCCACGAGTCGAGCAGTCGGGCATATTCCGGATGAGTCCAAACTGTGCGGCAGATTTCGCTGCTGTGCCTCAAGTCTTCAATGGACTCAAACAACGGCACCGGCATCAACCCCGGATCGTCAGCTGCAGCCTTCACTTGCACGCCCGATAGTTCCGCTAACCAGATGAGGGAACTGATGTCGGCCGCAGATTTGCTGCCACTGATCACGTAGCTGCGAATTGCCTCCGCCGGAAACTGGTGTTTCAAGTCTCTTATCATGCGCAGAGAATCGAGTACGTCCTCTGTAACGTTCGAAGGCGGTTGAGACAGCTGAAAAGTGTCTGCGTCTGTGGCAGTTGAAACACTGGACAGTTCGCCCCGCGCCAGGCTGTGAATCTGCGCATGTTGGCGAATGTCGAGCGTATGGAGATGAAAACCGAAAGTGGCCACCTGCCTGAGTAATGGATCGAGAAGCAGACGGGCCACGCGCTCGCCGTTGTTCGCCGTCAGGCTGTCGCGAATTAACACCAGGTCACTTTCGAACTCTGCGGCGTGTGAATAAGCAGCGGCGTGATCGCGCTCAGCCCGCGCGGCTTTCAGTCGCGCCAAAACATAGTCGAGATAACGACGATAAATCTCGTTTGGCGCGTGACGGTCAGGATTGAGACTAGGACCAGAAATTGTTGTAGCGTAACGCTGGAGTGCCTCATGCAAATCCGGCGAGACTGAAACTTGGAGAGTCGAGGGAGTGAGGCGCCAAATCAAATCCTCGATTCGTTCGAGGTAATAGTCAAAGATCAGCTGTCGCGCGATTTGCAGGGCACTGCGGGTAGACTCCGGCGTTACAGAGGGATTGCCATCACGGTCACCGCCGATCCACGAACCGAAGCGCAGCAAGAGTGGAAGCTCGCGCGCCGTCAACTCCGAGCCATACGCTTCGCGAAAGTCGTCAGCGAGGCCTTCATAAACCGTCGGTAAGGTATCGAACAGGACCGTCGGGTAATAATCCAGGCCCATTTTAATTTCGTCCCGCACGGAGGGGCGCCGCCGGCGCACTTCATCTGTTTGCCAGAGCGCGGTGATCTCGTTAAGAATGGCCTGCTCGTGTTTTTCGGCTTCCCGTTCCGGCAGTGGCAAATGGTCCAACTGTTCTAATTCGGTGGCGATGCTCTGGCGTTTGAAGAGCACCGTGCGCCGCGCTACCTCGGTGGGGTGAGCCGTAAACACCAGCATGATCTCGATCTTGCTGAGCCACTCGCGCGCCTGTTGTTCGTCGATACCGGCCTCCCGCAAGCGACGCAAGGTGCCCAGAAATGATCCGGGTTGCGCGATGACTTCTGCGGAGCTCTGGGCGGCGCGGCGACGACGTTTGCGATGATTCGTCTCCGCCAGGTTGGTGAGTTCGAAATAGATGGCGAAGGCCTTCGTCATCTGGTGCGCCTGGTTGATATTTAGATGACTGACGATCTCCTCAGCCCGGTCGAGTAAAGGATCACGTTCGTTGGCATTGGTCTCGGTCGTTACTTGCCGCTCGCGGTGTTCAATCAACAACAGGCGCAACTCTTCAACGGCTGCAAAAAGATCATGCCCGGCCTGTTCCTTGAGTACTTCGCCCAACAGGCGTCCCAGCGAACGCACGTCGCGTCGCAGGGGTGCTTCCTTCAGATCGGCGTCATGACTCGTGAGCTCCCGGAGCCGCGCTGCCTGGTCATCAACATTCCACAGTGAAGACATATTGGCCTTTTCGCGAAAATCGGAAGGTGCCAGTATCAAGTACCTCGCCTCAGTAGAACAAGCCCGCGTCTATTGTCGGGCAGCTGTGGGGTCGCTGCGCCGCTTCCTCTAAGGCGTGGCTCTTGGTTTTATCCCGCGCGACAACTGCTTCGTCACATATAACTTTCCTCACTCAAGCGGCTCCGTAAACTAGGACTCACTTTCTCCGAACAAGCGCGGCTGATGATATTGGTTGCAGGTGATGTTTCCACAAAATACTCCACCTGTATGGTGAGGACTCCCCAACCAGGTGCCGCTAAGGATCGACGTTTAGGTAAACGGAACTGTTTGTATGCGACACTTTAGCGATAGCGAGCCCAACTTTATCTCTGCCCCGTCATTGCCGCGGCAGTTTCTCCAGCTAGTCTTGCTCGCAATCGGTCTGGTTGGGTTCCTGATTGGGATGCCAAAACAGGGTTCAACGAGTGTCGTGTCGGCCTTCTTCGAGGAAGTGAACAGCTTCTGCCTGCATCGTTGAAACGAAACTCTCTACCTTCGTCGCGCAAAGCCTCAGTGCTTGTCTTCAACAGGCGATAACAAAATGAAACCCGCTGCGCAACCTCAGCGCCTCCCGACTCTGCAGTGGCGTTGAAGCGAAAGATGAACTCTACCGCAGACGCGGTGATGCAGAGGTGATTGCAGAGTTCCCGGGACCCATGAGGTGATGCTGAGAATCCGGATCAATCAGGAAGATCTAGCCTTCCAGGAATGATAGCTGTCTGTTCTCGGTAGTAGTGTGAGTCCCAACCGACTGTGCCAGCAACTCAAGCAGTTCGTCGGGAGTTGTGGGGTTGGGCCAAGGCATAGCACCTTTCAGCCTCAAACCCTGCAAGCCCTGGTGGGCACTGTCATCTCGCACGTACACCGGAACAAAATGAAGCCTGTCCAACTGCTCCACTGCTCCGGCCCATGTTCCCCCCTTGTCAAAATCCGAATTCACTACCAAAGCAGCATCCGCGAGGGCATAGATCAGTTTGTTTCTTTGCATCGCATGGCCGATGTTGAAACCAGCTGCAGGATCGTACGGAGAGATCAACACCAGATCACCTTCGCTCAGCAGATTGCTGTGCTCACGATTCACCGCCGCACGCTCCAAACTATCCGCCAGCACGCCAACCGATTTACCGCCACCTGACAAGGCGCCGCGCATCGCTGCCTGATCAATTCCTCTGGCTCCACCGGAGACAATAGATCGGTCTGCTAATGCCGTCAGCCGGCCCACCTGCTCAGTGTATTCGACCAACAGACTATCAACCGCTCGAGAACCAACTACTGCCAGTCCTCCATCCTCGAGCAATGCAGACTCGCCAGCCCCATAAATTATTGCCGGCGCCGAATCCTTCAGTCGTTCCTTTAGACGGCCTGGATACGCCTCGTCAAATGGACTTACCACCCAGATCGCGCGTGACTGCCAGTACTCAACCGCCTGTTCCCATTGATTTGTTCGCTGCAGCAGCCGTTTGCAGCGATCGCCATCGAGGAGATTCTGCAATTCACCCGGCAACTGGTCCGCTTGTGTGTTAAGCAGGTCAGCTGGTTGAAGCGCAAGTTGAGCCAACAGTTTGGCGACCTGCTTATACTCCCCCGGCGTCAACAAATCAGTGGCGGGCTCGGTGCCCGCAACAATTAGCGGCGCGGTGAGTAGTAAGATCGCCTGGGTATTTGCTGATACTAAGTTAGTCATCCTTTTCCAGTCATCGCCAGGGCCAGGGGAAAAACTGCGCCACTGCCATTGTCGCGCAAAAGCCACGCCGCAACTGTGAAGGTCCAGCGAGAATCCACCATATCATCTACCAGCAACACCGAACCAGCGAGTAACGATCGCTTCACCACCGCGAGTGAGCCGTCTATGTTACGCGCTTGCTGGGTGCTGTTTGCCATGGTCTTTTGTTCTGGCCGCTCATCGGTTTTTCTCAGCGCCAGGCGAAATGGTAGGCCCAACCTATTTGCTAAACGTGCCGCAAAATCTGGTACGAGATCGGGATGTCTGATCGACGGTATGCAAGTGACCCACGCCGGCGCCGGCACCGGACTCCATTCCCTGACTAGTGACTCGCAAGCTCCTACTAGTTCATCCGCAAACCGGCCATCACGGTACTTACCTTCGCGCACTAGCCGACCCCAGCCGGCGTCGCCCCAAACACAAAGCGCCTTTCCCGGTTGCGGCTGATGTTCCACTCCGATTCGTCCGCGGATGCCATAATGTGGCATTCCTCCAATTGGCCACATCTTTCGTGGTTCGATCAGCGTAGTCGAATGACAAAGGAAATCGATCGCTTCTTTAATGAGAAACGAGTCAACTGCGGTTGGTAATAACGGTAAGTTCAGGCAGCAAGACTTTGCTGGGTCACCATCAAGAGCGCGAATAAGAAAATCCATGTGACCCGATGTCAGCTGCACGTATTCTTGCATCTGTTGCTGTTCTGCATGACGCAAACTCGTCAGACGCGCAGTCCGTTGCCAGAACGCTTCACCAAGTCTATTAGGCGTCAGCTGCCACTTAGCCTCGAACTTCTTAATCGGTGGCGGCGATTCAAGCGACAACAGGTCAACAGTTGTCTTGATTCGGCCCTGGCTCAGGTTGACGCGGGCCATCAGTTCTGGCAGTGACAATCCCGCGCGCTCCTTTTGCAACGCCTCGAGCACATGTCTCACATCTTCGCGCGTCGGAAATGCACTTTCAATGAAGTAATCGTTGATGTCAGTCTCTTCTTCGCCACTTAGCAGGACACCATAGGCCGAATCCAGGGCGCGTCCAGCGCGACCGACTTGTTGGTAATAGGCCACAACCGAACCGGGTGTTTGGTAGTGAATCACAAAGGCCAGGTCAGGTTTGTCGAATCCCATACCCAAAGCAGTTGTGGCAACGAGGGCTTTTACCTTGTTGTCCAACAGTGCCTGTTCGAGTTCCGCCCGACGATCGCCGGTTTCGCCGGTGTAGGCTTCGACGGCCAGTCCGCGCAGCTTTAACCAGTTTGCGACCTGGATGGCATCGCGTTTTGTCAGCACGTAGATAATGCCACTACCTTTCAATGCAGGGACTCGTTCCGCGAGCCATGCCAGTCGTTCCGGCTGACTGGATAAGCGCATGGTCTGCAACACTAGCGAAGGACGATTAAGATCGCCGCGCGATATCTCCAGGTTTGGTCCGAGCACACTCTGAAGATCAGCCATCACTCTGTTATTAGCGGTCGCGGTTGTTGCGAGAAGCCGGAGGGCCACAGGAAGCGTGCGGACTATTTGTTCCAACAAACGATAGTGGGGCCGAAAGTCGTGACCCCAATCCGAAATACAGTGAGCCTCGTCAATAACAAGCAGGGAAATACGGGCTGTTATGCGCGAAAGGACTTCGGACCGGAACCGGTCGTTTGCCAGCCGTTCAGGCGAGATCAATAGAATATCGATCTCGTTGCGGTCAATGCGGTATTCGATACTGGACCAGTCTTCATAGTTGTCCGAGTTGATCGTGGCGGCGACGACTCCCATTCGTTGCGCGGCCACAATCTGGTTACGCATCAACGCCAGTAGCGGTGAGATCAGAATAGTCGGACCAAAACCGGCGTCACGTAGAATTCGAGTGGCGATAAAGTAGACAAGACTTTTGCCCCAGCCGGTTTTTTGAACAACCAGCAAGCGGCTGCGTCCCTCGACGATATGACGGATGGCTTGTTCCTGTCCTTCCCGGAAGTTCGTGGTGTTTGAATTGGTGGCAAAGCGAAGCAGTTCCAAAGCGCGTGAGGAATTGAAAAGCATAAGTTGTCTCCAAGGGTGAGGAATTTCTACGGGGGTGACTTATAGCATTTCTCGATCTCAAGAATCCACACTTTTACCGCGTTATTTTTTTGCCGCAGGCCAGTCTGTCCGTTACCGTACATTCCATCTGTTCTTTCTCTTGAATTGGTCCATCTTTTTTCTCATTTGTTATCCAATTGGTAAACACACGAAACGTTTCTGTAAAAATTCCACTGTAAATCAGAGGAGTCGGCACACGAAAGAATCACGGTTGCGGCTTTCCCAGAACGTAGGCCGGCATTGAATGTTGCTGCAGCAGGAATCGCACTGCACCAACTGACCTCCATTCATCAATCCCTCAAGGCATACGAACCCTGAACGGTGTTTCAGTTTGATCTTTGTGTCAACTGAATCAGATCTTCGTGGAGGCAGACAAAAATGAGGCAGCCTTTTGATAGTGACATGCACTTCATTCCCGCGCCACAGTCGTTTCCAGTCGAATTGTTGAACTTTGTTCTGTTATCAGTGGGCGCGTTCGGTTATCTAATTGGCCTGCCCAGAGAGGGTTCTAAAGGCATCTTCTCATCGTTCTTTAGAGAGGTTAACAGGCTAGCTTCTTTCGATAGGTGAGTGATCCTTGACCTGTCGAACCGTGAGCCGTTCGTTCGAAAACGACATCAACTTTCTTTTTCGAACGGAGCCTCCTCCTTTGTCTAACAGCATGCAGATAACAAACAGGAAACTCGTCTGCCGAGTTTTCTCAGCCTCTTTTTAGAAACTGCGCCACTTCTCCGTCTCCGCGTCTTTCTAGAAGTTCTCTGCGCAACCTCAGCGTCTCCGTGTCTCTGCGGTAGAGTCCATCTTTCGCGTTAACGCTACCGCAGAGTCGCGGTGACGCAGAGAGTTTCATTTTGTTATCTGCCTTAAGAAAACTGTTCGCTACCCAAGCGCTACTAGAGAAAGTAAATCCCACCCTGTACACTAGCTTTCCCCACTTCCCCTGCAGTTTCGTCATTGGATCCACCTATGCCACCAGGCACCACCAAGTCGTCAGGGCCGGTGTTCATGTTGCGTGCGTTGGCGCACAAGAACTATCGCCTCTTCTTCAGTGGCCAAAGCATCTCGCTAGTTGGCACCTGGATGACGCGCATCGCCACCAGTTGGCTGGTCTATCGTCTGACCGGCTCTGCCTTCTTACTTGGCGTTGTAGGCTTCGCCGGCCAAATCCCTTCATTCCTCCTTGCTCCATTTGCCGGCGTGCTGGTCGATCGTTGGAATCGCCACCGTCTGCTGGTGATCACCCAAGTACTTGCATTGCTGCAGTCTCTGGGGATGGCAGTGCTCACGATGAGTGGTTTGATTCGAATGTGGCACGTCATTGTTCTGAGCATCTTTCAAGGTCTGATCAACGCCTTCGACATGCCGGCGCGCCAGGCTTTCGTGGTGGAGATGGTCGACAAACGTGAGGATCTGGCCAATGCCATCGCCCTCAACTCGTCGATGGTCAATGCCGCGCGCTTGCTTGGGCCATCCATTGGCGGCGTTGTTATTGCCGCCGTTGGCGAAGGCTGGTGCTTCATGATCGACGCGATCAGTTATCTCGCGGTTATTGCGTCATTACTGGCGATGAGAATCACACCGCGCATGTTGCGGCCGACGCAAGACGCGAATATGTTCCAACAATTGCGCGAAGGTTGGACCTACGCCAGTCATTTTGCCCCTATTCGCAATATCCTGCTGTTGCTCGCCCTGGTCAGTTTGGTTGGTATGCCGTACACGGTCTTGATGCCTCTGTTTGCCAATGGAGTGTTGCGTGGTGGACCAAACACGCTCGGCTTGCTGATGGCCTTCTCGGGAGTTGGGGCGTTGCTGGGCGCAATGTTCCTGGCGGCACGTAAAAGTGTGCTGGGACTCGGTAAGTATATTCCCTTGATGGCTGGAACATTTGGCGCTGGACTGGTGGCGTTCTCTTTCAGTCGTGTGCTGTGGTTGTCGCTCTCGTTGATGGTCGTTACCGGCCTCGGTTTTATGGTGCAAATGGCGTCCAGCAATACGGTGCTGCAAACGATTGTGGATGAGGACAAACGCGGTCGGGTAATGAGTTTTTATACGATGGCTTTCATGGGTACGGCGCCGTTTGGGAGTCTGCTGGCGGGCAGCGTTGCCGATCGAATCGGGGCGCCACACACACTGCTGTTTGGCGGCATCGGTTGTATACTCGGAGCCCTGTGGTTTGCCCAAGCACTTCCCGCCCTCCGCCGCGACGTCCGTCCTATATATGTAAAGATCGGCATCCTTCCCGAAATGGCCACCGGCATCCAACAATCCACCGAACTCAGCATCCCTCCTCAAGCTAATTGACCGCAGCGGCAACAGTCCTGGGCCTCTCAGCTATTTAAGCTTTCTGCGTAACCTCCGTAATCGGTGGATAATCCTTTGCCCCACATGGTGTAACTCTTAACGTTATCAGGCGTACTTCTGCGAAATCGGCCCCAGATTCGGAGTAATCTCATCCGGCACACTCATTGCTCCTTCCAGTTTCGCGCAAGGCCCCTCCTCCTAATCGCGCCAAAAAGGAAGTTGAAGTGATGAGACACGAATTACCCAAAACCCTTCTCCACAATCCCTTTCAAAACCGATTTCACGACCCGGTGAGCCAGCGTCTTGACGACATGCAGTCGCACGCCTATACGGTTTGGCTGCGAGAGCGGAACCTGGAACAAAGTGGGTTCAAGCTTCCAGAGTCGGTGAACCGACCAGCAGCAACCGGTCGCCTCGGTCGAATTTTTGCCGGAGCCGTTGCGCTGTCACTCGTCGTACTGGTTTCGGTGGCTGTGCTGCTGCGAGCGTTTTGAAAAAACGCTTCCACATTTATAGAGATTGGCACTTATTATTGGAGCCTTAGCCCAGCTCTTGAATCCTTCCGTGTAATGCTGAGTGAAGCCATCCGGTCCGACCAACCTATTCGGTTACTTCTTTTTTACTTCCTTGAAACACACATTTAATAAGCGATCTACCCGTCCGTAACGCCAGTCTCATAACCTCACTTTTCAATCATCAATCTCGCCGGGTTCCAAAAGCATTAATCCCGATGCCAGTTTTTGCGATCGCCTTCGTGAAAGCCGTGTCGAAGTGTGACTGCAAGTGCCCAACGTGACAAAAACGAAAAGGAGAACCTTCTAAATGAAAACGCCCTCGGCTTTAACGGCCGCCTCAATCGTCCTACTTGTATTGCTTACCTCTGCTTGTGCGTTTGCGCAGGGTGGCCCAACTGTAAAGATCGTCTTGCCGGAGAGATTTCGCGTGCTCTCGAATCAACTGTTTGACTTGCGTGTTGAAGCGACTGGGCTGACAAATGCCTCGGCCCAACTCCAGATCACCGTCAACAACGGCAACAAACAAGACGCACTCCAGGGACTCGGCGCGCCCGAAATTACCACCGACAACGACAACAACCCGGCTACTCCAGACAAAGCCTGGACCTTTCGGCGCGTCTTCTTCGGACGCGATGGGATTCGCACTTTAAGAGCGATCATCACTGATGGTCACAATATCTACGGCGCCGCCACTCAGATCAATGTGCAGGAGTTTAAGCTCGAAGGACAGAAGAGCATCATTCTTTTCCTCGGTGATGCCATGGGGACTGCTTATCGTGACGCCGGTCGCATCGTCGCCCAGAGTACCGGCAATCGTTTTCGCGAAGGTCGCTTCGACGAATTGCAGCAGATGGACCAGATGCCGGTCACGGGAATGGTCATGACTTACGCGCTCGATAACGTCACGCCAGACTCTGCCAACACGGGTACTGCGTGGACCACGGGCAATAAAACGATCAACGGCACTCTCAATGTGTTTCCCGACAACAACGATTTCAAGTACAACGGCGCGAACACGACCACCCAACAGGCGACGAAGCAGTTTGCGCTTGATAACCCGCGTGTCGAAACATTGTGGGAATACTTGAAGCGCCTTTACGGCTATAAGACTGGAGTTGTAACCACCTCGGAAGTAACAGACGCTACCCCTGCTGCCGAAGGTAGTCACACCTTGGCCCGCGCGCTCCAGAACGACATCGCGAGACAGTATGTGGACGGGGTGTTGAGTAGTGGTCCAATATTCGATGTGATCATGGGCGGCGCCAAGGAGCGTTTTGATGCACGTACCATGGCTAATAGTGGTGATACGCGGAACCTGGTTAGCGAACTACAAGGGCAGGGTTTCACTTACGTGCAGAATCGTAGCCAGCTAAACGCGTTGCCAGGTGGCAGTGCAGCACCGGACCGGTTGTTAGGTCTGTTTCGTACTGGAAACATGGACGTTGCCTACGACAAGCTACACCTGCAACGGCCCCCGGATGAACCAGCCCCCAACTTCCTGGGTTTCACCGATCAACCATTCCTCGATGAGATGACTGAGAAAGCAGTAGCGACCTTGTCGAAGGGTGGTGGTCCATTCATTCTAATGGTCGAGGGTGCTTCGATTGATAAGCAATCGCATCCGAACCACATCAACGGTCAGATCTGGGACACCATCGAGTTTGATAAAGCGGTTGGCGTGGGCCGTTCGTTTCTCAATGCGAATGAAGCGCGGAAAGATTCAACTCTCTTGCTGGTCACTGCCGATCACGACCAGTCGATGGTGATCATTGGTGTGGTCGACACGCAGGTTGCGGGTAACATACCGAATGTACGCAGCAACACGCCCTATCCAGCCGCGTCGGCGCCACCACCTGCGCCTGCTGGAGGTGGCAATCCTGGTGAAACTTCAGGTTTTCCAGATTATGAAGATGCCAACGGTGATCGCTATCCGGAGAATCTGAATCGCTTCAAGATCGCAGTGGGTTACCGGACGGGGAACCACACGGGTTCATCAGTACCTATTACAGCGGAAGGGACGGGAGCTTTGCTCTTCTTCGGCTACTACGACCAGACAGACGTCTTCTTCAAGATGGCGCGGGTATTGAGCATGAACACAAAGCAGTTAGACAAGGCGGTGGAACGAAAGCTTGACGCAGACGTCCCAGCTTTCAATCCCCCCTCCCAACTGCGTGTCGAACAGAACTCCCTTCCTATCCTCGACCGCAAACCTTAGACTGCCAAAAAGGACCACTCATCGCTGGTCCAACGCAAGGAAACGGGGCGAGTCCCGACTGGTTCGGGACTCGCCCTCTTTTTAGAAAACATCTGTGTAATCTGCGTAATCTGTGGATAATCTTAAGGTGCCAACTCGGAAGTCAGCAGGGCCCCACCCATACTAGGTAGCACCGCCGAAATCTTTACCACCTTCCGACTATCCTTTGCGATCCACACTGTCTGCTTGTCCGCATCATTGTCCGCCGCGACAATCTCCACCTTGTACGCATCAAACGTCCCCGCGGGCACCGTCACACTTTCCGTCCCCACCACCTTCAACTGTTTCAGCTGCGGCTTCTGCTTCTGAAGGTCGAAGTTCCGGAACCCCGCCCAGTAACCATTCGCCAAGGGCAGCGCGGCGATAACATCGTAGGTACCGGCCCCATCGGCGAACAGCGCGCCGCCGGGATCGGCATCGATCGGATTGTTCTGACCACCCATCGACATCGAGCCACTCACTTTATTCGGTTTGACGTCCATCTCGATGGTCATTGCCCCTTGTTTGATCGAGCGCCGTTTAAGCAAGAGACTGCCTTTTTCCAACGTACTGATATCAACGATGTCGCCTTGCGGTGTGGTGGCAGTTTCGTTTACCAGCCAGGCGCCATTGTCTTCTTTGATCTCTCTCTTCACGGTGAGGGGAATTGTTTGTCCACCGGCGGCGATAGAGACTTTGTAATTCGCAGTGCCAGGCTGTAAGTCGACGGCTGGTTTCGGCAGCCCTGCCGTTGTGTCCATCTTCTTCGGCAGCGACACTGTCTTCACATCAACCGAGATGTCCTTGAGTCGTTGCGAAACTTCCGGCGTCATGCTCTCCTGGTAGCGACCACCAAGATGCTTTGCCAGGAACTTTTCCGAGGTAGCAAACATCGCCATGTTGTTTACCGGACGGGCGAATCCGTGACCTTCATCGGGAGCAACGAGATACTCCACCGGGAACCCTCGATCCCTGAGCGCAATGACAATCTGATCCGACTCGCGTTTGTTGACGCGTGGGTCATTCGCTCCCTGGATTACGAGCAGCGGAGTTTTGATCTTGTCAGCCGAATTAAGCGGTGACTGTCGTTGTAACTGCGCCTTGCCTTCCGGCGTATTGGGATCGCCCATCCGTTTGTAGAACAAGGTGCGAATCTGCTCCCAGTAAGGCGGGATCGACTCGAGCAAAGTGATCAGATTCGATGGGCCAACAATTGAAACAGCTGCCGCATAAACATCCGGTGTGAACGCCACTCCCGCCAGGGTTGCGTAACCACCGTATGATCCGCCCATGATGCCGACCTTCTTCGGATCGGCGATGCCTTGCGCGATCAAATACTTCGCACCCCAGGTCACGTCGTCCTGCATTTTATCGCCCCACTGTTTATTGCCGGCGTCGAGAAACTTCTTGCCATAGCCGGTCGAGGCGCGGAAGTTCGGCTGCAAAACTGCATAGCCACGGTTCGCGAGAAACTGGGCAAAAGGATCGTAACCCCAACTATCGCGACCCCATGGACCACCGTGCGGTAACAGGATCGCCGGCAGATTCTTTGCCGCCACGCCTTTGGGTACCGTGAGGTACGCGGGAATTTCCAGCCCGTCAGATGACGGATACTTCACCGCCTTCATCGGGGCGAGATAGTCGCGGTTCAACTTCTCGCGGGCCTGGTATTGCAGGGTTAACTTCCTGGTGCCGCGGTCGTAGAGATAAGTGGAACCCGGATCGGTATCGCCGTAGGCCGCGATGATCCAGAGCTTTTCATCCTTCGTGGAAGAGCCAAAGCCGATCTCCTTGCCAGGCAATTGTTTTTGTAGGTTCTTGTAATCAGCCTCGAACGCCTTGTCTTTCCAGTAGATTCGTTCGCGCTCGTCGTCGTAAGTGGTAGAGACGAGTTCATCTGTGACTTCGGAAAAAGTTGCGTTGCCGAAGTCAACGTGCTTCAGCGGATCCGATTCGACCAGTTCTTCTTTGCCAGTGGTGGGGTTGAACAACTCGAGGCGAATCAGATCGACGTCGTTACCTTTGTTGGTGGTGAAGTAAACGCGTTCGCCATCCTTGTGATAACGCACCGGTCCACAACTCTCAAATACGCCGCAGCTATATACTTTGGCGAATCCATTTGCATCAACCCGGAGTATTTCGGTGTCGCCATTTTCGGCCGAACGCGACGCAAGACGAAGCTGGTCCTTGAGATCGAATACCCATCCGGTAATGCGCTCAGTATTCTTGCGGACCAGGGTGCGTTCACCAGTGGAGATCTTAACTTTGTAGAGATCGTGCCAGGCCGCATCGCGATCGTTTATCCCAACGTAGATCGCGTCAGGTTCGCTGCGCGGTACGGCGTAAATGAAGGCGCGCACGCCTTTCAAATCGGTTAGGTTTCGCGCTGCCGGAACTTGTTGGCCTGCACTCGGACTGTCAGCCGGGTTCACTGCGTAGACATTGAAATTTTCGTCGCCGGCCTTGTCCTGCACAAACAGGATGTACTTGCTGTCGCGCGACCAGAAGTAGCCGCGAATTGGTCTTGAGGTGTCGGCAGTAATAGGCTTGGCATTCGCGAAGGGCTCGTTCGTGCGCTTCACCCAGACATTCCGCGTCCCGTTCAGTGGCTTGATGAACGATATGAACGCGCCATCAGGAGAAATCTGGGCGCCGGAAATCTCCGGGTCGCCGAAGAAAAGCTCCCGATCGATGATTGGTGGGGCCTGCGCCTGCACTGCCGCAGCGAGCGCCAGCAACATCAACGCAGCTAGTGTTAGAACCACTGAAAGACGGAAAAATCGAGCCATTACGCACCTCTTTCTACAAATGTGAGCCCGGGTTTGCTAAAACGTTTGAATTGATTTGCCTGACAGTTAACCTGAATTGTAGTTTACGCACTGCGAACCACAGAGGTTTCATGTCACTGGGGTAGGCGGGCGGCCCGCCCGCCTAAAACTCCCTTCTGGAATCAGTAAAATCGGCGTAATCTGCGGATATGAGTCGCTTTCAAAACCTCGACGTGGACCAGGCTCTCCGCTTGATCATGGAGGGCACTGCACCCGAAACCGGAACCGCCTTTTATTCCGCGTTGGTCAAAGGGCTGGCGGCCACGCTGAACACAACGGGAGCCTGGGTAACGGAGTATCTCGAAGAAGCCGGTCGATTACGGGCGCTGGCTTTCTGGCTTAATGGCGAATTTATTTCCGGCTACGAGTATGACCTGCCCGGTACGCCCTGCGAGATAGTGATTAAAGAAGCGAAGTTGGTTCACATTCCAGAGAATGTTAATCAACTGTTCCCGAATGATCCTGACTTAAAGGCCTTCAACGCGGTGAGCTACATGGGAGTCCCGTTGCAAAATGAGGATGGCAGTGTGCTGGGACATCTCGCGATTCTTGACTCGAACCCTATGCCCGCCGAGCCGCGCCTCGAGAGTATCTTCCGCATCTTTGCGGCTCGAGCCGCAGCTGAACACCGACGTCTGCGTGCTGAAGCAGAGATGCGCGAGCGCGAAGAAAAGCTGAACCGCCTGATTAGCAGCGCGATGGACGCAATTCTCGAACTCGATCAAGACCTCAACATCACCGTGGTGAATCAGGCGGCCAGTGATGCTTTCAATTTGCCGCCAGCAGAGTTGTTGGGCCAAAGCTTTAAGCGCTTTCTCACGCGTAAAGGCCACGCAGTTCTCCTGGATGTAATCGAGAAGCTGACCGCGCCCACAGTTTCACGACCACACGTTTGGATTCCGAGTGGTCTTGAGGCCGTCCGCGGCGATGGTCGAGTGTTTCCCGTTGAAGCGACTCTTTCGACCTCAACGGCGCAGCGGCGCCACTTTTACACCTTGATCCTGCGCAACGTGAATGAGCGTTACGAAGCGGAGCGCCAAATACGAGAACTCACTCAACAGACCCGTTATCTGCAGGATGAAATAAAAGCGGATCATAATTTTGAAGAGATTATCGGCCGCAGCGAGATCATGTTGAGTCTCTTGCGCGATGTTGAGCGAGTGGCCGCAACTGATACGAGCGTGCTGATTCTTGGTGAAACCGGCACCGGCAAGGAACTATTTGCTCGCGCTATCCACCACGCGAGCAAGCGCCGGCATAAACCATTGATCAAGGTCAACTGCGCTGCGTTGCCAGGCAGTCTGATTGAGAGCGAACTGTTCGGGCATGAGCGCGGCTCATTCACCGGAGCGACTGGGAAGAGAACTGGGCGCTTTCAGTTGGCAGATGGTGGGACGATCTTTCTTGATGAGATCGGCGAATTGCCGTTGGAACTGCAAGCAAAGCTCCTGCGAGTGTTGCAGGAGGGGGAGTTCGAGTCGCTTGGGAGTTCGCAAACTATCAAAGTGGACGTGCGTGTTATCGCGGCCACCAATCGTGATTTAGCAAAGTCGATGGCCGCCGCGCAGTTTCGCGAAGATCTCTTTTACCGGTTGAATGTTTTCCCCATTACAGTGCCGCCGCTGCGAGCGCGTCGTGAAGACATCGCTTTGCTGGCAGATGCCTTTCTGGGGCAGTCGTTGCACAAGCTCGGTCAAACGGTGGAGCCGCTTAGTACTGAAGCAATCGCGCAGCTTAATGCCTATCAATGGCCTGGCAACGTTCGTGAACTACAGAATGTCATTGAACGGGCGGTGATTGTCTCGGACGATGGTCGTCCTAATCTGGCCAGAGCGCTACCGGGGTTGGCACTGTCAAGCGGCAGTGAAGTCCGGACGTCAACCTCCGTCGACAGGGTGCTCACGGTTAGCGAGCTTCAGGAACTCGAAAGGACAAATCTCCTTGCGGCCTTGAAAGCCTGCGACTGGCGAGTTGCTGGCGACAACGGCGCCGCCAAACTTCTCGGCATGAAAACCTCCACTCTAAACTCCCGCCTCTCCGCCCTCGGATTAAAGAAACCTAAGCCTTAATCTGCGCCGCCCGGGCCTTCGTCTACAGGTCCGGAGCTAAGTCAGTCTCGGGATCGAACCGTGAGTTCTCCCGCTGTCTATCACTTCTGCGTAATCTGTGTAATCTGTGTAATCTGTGGATAGCCTTACGAAATCTCGCTACGAAATTTCACGACTCACGAAATCTCATCATTATTTTTGCGCCAATTTACTAGCACATCTGAGCGGCACATCTTCTGCAATGCTCAACGCGGGCGTACGAGATGTCAGTAAAGAGAAAGGAAACGACAATGCAAGAGGTGGCAGTAAAAACAAAGGTAAATGGACTGGAGATTGACCGTCTATTCGAAACCATCAATGCGATCAAGCAGAATACAGATCTGGCAGATTTCAAATTCCGTCTAAGCAATCGCTGGATCGGCGGGGCTTTGAATCGCTCGATGATCAAGAACTTTTTCGGCGCCAGGAAGGACCATAAGCATCCAGAGCCATTTGTGTTGGATTCAGATGAGCCTGTTTTGTTGCTGGGTGAGGAAACAGTGGCCAGTCCGGTTGAGTATTTGTTGCACGCGTTGACGGCCTGCGTGACTTCGGCGCTGGTCTATCACGCGGCGGCCAAAGGCATTCAACTCCAGGAAGTAGAGTCGAAGGTTGAAGGTAAGATCGATCTGCGCGGCTTCCTTGGTCTCGACGAGAATGTGCGCCGTGGTTACCAGAACATTCAAATGAAGTTTCGCATCAAAGCAGATGTCCCCGACGAGCAATTGGAAGAGATTCTTCGTCTTGGTCCAACGTTCTCGCCGGTCTTTGACAGCGTGACTAACGGCGTCAACGTCGAAGTTAGCTTGGAGAAGTAAATCGCCCGAGACTTCATTCCCACTCCTGAGGCCCGCTGCCAAAAAGGCGGGCCTTCTTCTTATCCGCCGTCAACCCGTTGGCTCCTCCTTTTGCCCGCAGCCAGACCGCAAGCCTCTCCTCTTGCCCACCGTAAATAAAATCGGCGTAGTCTGCGTAATCTGTAGATCACTTCATCACACCGTTATAGAATCCCACCCGAAAATCAATCCCAGACTTGTTTTTCAATGGAGGACACAATGAAAAGAAGAGCTTTAGCATTAACTCTCCCGTTATTTCTCGTGGCGGTAGCGCTAGGTGCCACCAGCCCACACATGGGCACTTGGAAACTCAATGAGGCCAAATCAAAGATCCCGGCAGGTGCGTTAAAGAACAATACCGTCGTCTACGAAGCTGTGGGCGATCAGATAAAAGTCACAGTTGATGGTGTTGACGGTAGCGGAAATGCCGCCCACAACGAATGGACAGGAAAGTTTGACGGCAAGGATTACGCAGTCACTGGCGACTCGACCGTAGACACGCGCTCCTACCGTCAAATCAACAGCCGCACGTTGGCAATCACAAACAAGAAGGATGGAAAAGTAACAACATCGGGTCGCATCGTGGTCTCGGCAAATGGCAAGTCCCGCACCGTCACCACGACTTCCACCGATGCTAAGGGTAAGAAGTCCACCACCGTCGCCTTCTACGACAAGCAGTAGCCGGACCATTCTCACAGCACCACTTTGAAGCGACCACCGGCCGCCTAAAGACGCCACCGTTCGACACCACCGGGCTTTAGCCGGTGGTCCTTCAATTTCAGGCTATCCAGGAGCCCAGCAAAACACAGAGACCGTCGGCTTCACCTACCAAATTTGAAACCATGATTACTTAGAATGCGAAATTGAGTCTGTCTAGATTCAGTTGAAATATTTCTTGCGGTCTTGTCATCTATAATAAAGGACTAGTTGTAGTCTTTTCTGCCTCGAGACCTCACTTGAGGACTCGGGACCCTTGACAAAGGAAAACTCGATGACATGTAGGTGTAATTTTCAGCTCCCCACTCACTCTCCTTTGAGGACCATGAGCAGCATTAATTCTTGATACAGAGGAAGTTCGAATCTCTCCCCGCGGCGTAGGTCATACGTGTGTACTGGCGTCGCCGGCAAGGTTCGGTGAAATGAAATAACTGGCAACGCGAATCCGAACTGGCTAAGATGTCGCTCGACAAACCAGACAGCGCCACCAGTCGGGTTTTCAGATCATCCGTCGCCCCTTCCTCCTAAACGGGGATCATGAAATGTCCTGGCAACAACCACTAGATCCCACGCTTGCCCTAGGTCACGCACTGTGCCTGGAGATCGTGGGCCATTCCAGTCTCGCCCACGAGCGCCAGCAGCAACTCGCTGAAAAACTGAACGGAATCCTGGCCCATCACAGTGAGGGAGCAGCAGCAGAGTCGCATCAAATCAGTGGCGACGGAACGGTATCCGTTGTTTTCCTTCATGATCCGAAAGAGCCGCTAAGGTGCGCCATTGAGATCGCAGAACAGATCCCCGACGCGCTGCGCATGGGCATACATACCGGATCCCTACAATCGTTGGCTAAAGGTGACGATCAGTTGGTGGACGCGGTGGTTGAGGATGCCCGCCGCATCATGGAGTGCGGCGACGCGGGCAACATCCTGGTGTCAGAGATATCGGCGGCGGTGCTGTTATCGAGCCGTGAGTTTCAAGGCAAATTAGAAGAATTTGGCGAGGCTGAGCTGGAGCCGGGCCGCGTGGTCCAACTCTTTAGCTACAACGATCAAGGGGCGAGTCCAGAAACCGCTACTAAGGTTGAAGCCGAGCTGCCCACGGTGATCGACGGTCGCTATCGACTGCTGGAGAAACTGGGCCAAGGGGGAATGGGTCGGGTGTACATGGCGCTTGATACTCGCCTCGATCGTCACGTGGCCCTCAAGCTGCTGACACCGCATCACGATAATGAGCATTATCGCAGTCGGTTTTATCATGAGGCCCGGGCGGCTTCACGACTCAACCATCCGCACATTGCCACCATCCACGATTACGGGACCACCTCCGACAATCATCAATACATTGTGATGGAACTGGTTAGAGGCGAGACGCTCTCCAAGGTGCTTAATCGTGGTCCACTTCGTATCGAGCAGACGATACAGATCGTTGCCCAGGTAGCCGAAGCCTTAGGTGAAGCTCATCGGCGTGGGGTAGTTCATCGCGACATCAAACCGGGAAATGTGGCCATTGACGAAGCGGGGAAAGTGAAAGTTCTGGATTTTGGGCTTTCGAAACAGATGCCCACGGTTGATTCAGATGTGCCTAGTAATGCAGAAGGCCCTCAAAGTGGTCTAAGTCAGTCCGGTGTTATTCTCGGCACGCCGCTATATCTCTCACCCGAACAGGCAAAAGGTGTGACGGTTGATGCGCGCAGCGATATTTTTTCGGTCGGCTCGATGCTCTATGAATGTCTCACGGGACACGCGCCTTTCGCGGGCGGGAGCATCCTGGAAATCTGTTCAAACGTCATTCACCTGCAGCCACAGGCACCATCTAAGCTTAATCCGAACGTTCCGACAGAGTTGGACCAGATCAATCTCAAGGCCCTCGCTAAGGAACCTGACGGCCGTTACCAAAGTGCCGACGAATTGCGGGATCAATTGCTCGCAGTGCAGAGCCTCCGGCATGAACTCGGGACTGCCAGTACGAAAGTATATCCCGCGCCCAGCAAGACTCCGACCTGGCGCGATCGTGTCAAACGCCCGGAATATTGGATTCCGATTGCTGCCGCGGTGCTGTTGCTAGGCTCAGTGGGTCTGTGGGCCATTAGAAATCGTCGTACGGCCGACACCAGCCAACAATCAGCAGCCCAAACCTGGTACGTTCGTGGTACCCAGAGTCTGCGGGATGGCGCGTATTTCGCGGCCAGAAAGACTCTGGAACAAGCAGTCAAAGACAATCCACGATTTGCGCTCGCTCATGCTCGTCTGGCAGAAGCTTACATGGAGCTTGATGTAACTGATTTGGCGGCCCAGGAGATGTTGCGTGCGGAAGACGGTCGGCAAGACTTGAGCGAAGTGGATGGGCTTCGCCTGTCCGCAATAAAAGCCACGGTCCAACGTGACTTTCCCACCGCAGTCCAAACCTATCAAACACTGCAGCAGCGACTTGGCACTCAGGAGAATATCGATGTCGATCTAGGACGCGCCTACGAGCGGAACAACCAGACCGACAAAGCCATCCAGAGCTTCGAAAGAGCGACGCAAATCAACTCCGAAGATGCAGCCGCATTTGTTCATCTGGGAAAGTTATACGGCCGTAGACATGAGGCTGACAAAGCGCTGGCTGCGTTTACCAGGGCTGAAGCGTTGTATGAGTTAACCAGCAACACGGAAGGCCGGGCCGAAGTGCTCTTTCAACGTGGTTTCTATTTCTACGTGGTAAGTAAGTACCAGGAAGCAAAAGCCAACCTCGACAAGGCCTTCAGTGTCGCCTCCGAGAACACCAATCAACAAGTTCGCATCCTGATGCCGCTGAGTAACGTCTACTGCTTTTCGGGTGAACCGGAGAAGGCGCTAAAAACGAGTGAGAATGCCGTTGCGATGGCCCGAGCGAACGCTATGAACGTGCTTACGGCCCAGGCGCTTGTCGGGCTTGGGTCGGCTCATCAATGCGCTGGCCACAATGCTGAGGCTGAGAAATACGTAGCGGAAGGCTTATCGCTTGCTCGCCGGTACGATGCGCGTACTACCGAAGCGAGGGCGCTGCTCACCTTAGGAAGTGTCCAGGTTCAAGCAGGTAAGACAGATGAAGGTTTGCAGAACGTTCAGTCGGCGTTAGCGCTGTATGAAAAGTTAGGTGGTGATTCTGATGATCCCTTAAGCGGACAGGCTATTCTTGGCAGGGGCTTGCAACAGAAGGGTGACTATCCCGGAGCACTAAAGGCGTTTGGCGATCTTCTTTCCCGGGTTGATCCGTCAGATTACGACCGAGCAGCGTTCGCTCACGAGGGACTGGGAACCGTGAAGTTGTTGCAGGAAAAATATCCCGAGGCTCTGGCTGAGTATCAGTTGAGTCTGCGTGCTAATCAAGCGAAAGAGGATCGGCTAGGCGAAGGGTTTGCTTATTCGAACCTCGGGAATGCCTTGTGGCGGCTGGGCCGATATGACGAGGCTCGGAAAATGTTTGATCAGGCGTTAGGCAACGGCAGTGGTCCAAGTGGGTATGAGAACCTGCAACAGGAGGTACAGACAAATGAACTGGAGCAAGCGCTGAGCCGGCGCGACTTCCCGATGGCGGCGAGAACTGCCGCGCAGATTCTTAGCCTCAAAAATCTGGATCCTGGTGCAGGAGTACGAGCTAAGCGGTCGCTAGCGCTAGTTACCCTCAATGCCGGAAAAGCCGCGGAAGCTAAGAAACTTTGCGATGAGGCGATTGCTAAAGCAGTTGACTTAGGTGACCCGGCGCTGCTATACAGTGCGCGCTCAACACTCGCCCAGGTGCTGTTGGAGACCCAGGACGCAGCTTCAGCACTAAAGACCATAACGGAAGACCTTAACCAGCTCGTCAAAAATGATCAGCAGGAATCCCTCTGGCAGGCTTATTTATATGCTGCCAGCGCCAGTCAGAAATTGGGCGACACAGAGGGCGCTCGAAGGTATGCATCGCAGTCTCGCGAGGTGCTGGCTTCTATCCATAACACGTGGGGTGAGCAAGCGTATCAGCTTTATATAAAACGACCAGACGTTAATTCTATGTTGGGCCAACTGAACAAACTCCCAGCCTAGAGCGGCTTCAATCCTCCATCCCCAAGGAGCACTAAGATGAAAACAAGAACTAAGGTGATCATTGCGACCGCCGCAATAGTTGGCCTGGCAGCTCTAGGCTTAATCGTTTGGAAAGTTTTTTGGACGAGTGGTACGCCGATCATCATCAAGGGCAGTTCTAAGGCTGGTGAGTATTTGAGCCTTTATGGTCCAGGTCAATACCAAACCTCGATACACGATGATGTTCGAACGATTAAGCTCACTTGGGATAAGGACTACCTGCTTTATTGCGTACCGTATGATTCTGACCCCGAGATCACATTGAGTACTGACCCCGGAGATTGCGACATAGACATTACGGACAAGACCTTTAGCCAGATCACGATAGGTTTCAACAGGCTAAAAATTCCGTGGGATGCCACCCAGAACCAGTTTCAAACTAAGAACTGCACCATCAAGGCCTTGAGTATTCGTCCAAACGACACTAAGAGTGAGACTAAATGTTACGACGCCTCGAAAAATCTTAAAGATTGCTTGAAAGAAGATCTGCCTCTGACCACTGTTGAGTCTCTAAAAATCGAAATTGGTGTTGAAAAAACCTGCCCTTGAGCGGGGAGATGAGCCTCCCTGAAGCAACAGGCAAGCGCACGTAGTCAGTCACGGTTGGCTTTAGCGGAGTGTCTGTCACCGAGGCTGACTCATTCGAAACGTTGGGGCAAGCAAGTACTCAAAAAAGCCCGGATGTTAATTCTTTGCTGGGCCAACTGAACCAACACCCGGCCTGGAGTGGCTTCAATCCTTATGTCCCCAAGGAGCTCTAAGATGAAAAAAAAGACCGTCGTCATCATCACAGTGGTAATAATTGGTTTGGCAGCGATAGTAGCGGCAATCCTGATTGTCAAAAAGTTGAATAAGATGAGTGGTACACCGATTATCATCAAAGGGAGTGCACTATCGAATGAAAATCTAGCAATTGATGTTGAAACGGACGGATTGTTCAAGACGGCAACGAACCACAAGCACTCTGGCAGAGTCGCCCGGTTAGAAGTAATAGGCGAGAATTCGAGTTCCAATTGGTGCGTGGTCTATGACTTTCCCAGTTTCATCAAATTTTCGAGGCCGCACATTACCTTAGATGTCGTTGGCTCAGCTAAAGAGGTTGAAGTACAGGATACTTATTTTGGCGGCGTTGACGTATTGTTCGATGATGGTCACTACAATAAGTCCAGTTATCACTATACAAGCAAGACGCCTCTACAAATCGGGAGTGTAAAGATTGATGTCAATGACATTGTTTTTGCAAAGACAAAATGTAGTGGTAAGGATCCCAAGGATATAGTTCCTTGCCCAACAGAGTTTCCGCTTTCACCATATCTCTTTGATAAGTTGTCAATCGCGTTGAGCCGGGCCGACAGCCAAAGATGTCAACCCTGAGAGCTAAGACGAAGGCACTTTCCATTGTGCCTGAGCGTTGGCTTCTGATAACGATTAACATCCGTTCAGACCTCATTCAAGGCTATCAAACTCTCTTTGGAGTGCGGCGACTTGTCGCCGCTTTCCAAACAGATCCCTCCTCACTTACGTTCAAAAATCTGCGTAATCGGCGTAATCTGTGGATACGAATGCACGACATCAAACTCAAAGGACTCTCCCCTGAACAAGTCTCATCCCTCCTGCCCGAAGGACTCATTTCACTCTGCTGGCGGGGGAGCGTCGCGCATGGGATGTACGTGCCAAAGTCTGATCCTGACTCCATCGACGACAAAGATCTCATGGGCGTCTACATCGGTCCACTCGAACACTATCTCGGCTTTGGTCGCAAAGATGTTTACGAGCAGTGGGAAGGCGAGTGGGATTGCGTCTTCTACGAACTGCGGAAGTTCATCGGTCTTCTGCTTAACTGCAACCCCAACGTCCTGAGTCTGCTGTGGCTGAAGCCGAACGGCATCATCTACGAGAGTCCGGTGGGAGCTCGGCTGCGCGAACATCGCGACCTATTCGTCACCAAGAAGGCCTATCACTCTTTCTCCGGCTACGCGCACGCACAGTTCAAGAAGATGATCTCCTTCAACCAGGAAGCCCAGGCGTTGATGCAACGGCTCGAAGATCAACTCACTTCCTTCGATATTGATCCGGAAAGCTGCGATGCTGGTCATTCGCTACGACGCTTAGACGGTCAACCATTCGTTGGCGCCACGACTGACATGATGGAAGTCGTGAAGTTGTATCGTGGTGAGCGGCGCCGTTACTACAGTGGCGGCTACATGGGCCAGAAGCGTCGTGAACTCGTGCGTCGCGTAGGCTACGACGCCAAGAACGCGGCCCATCTAATTCGCCTTCTCCGCATGGGCATCGAATTCTTAACCGAAGGTACTTTGCACGTCGAACGCGCCGACGGCCCCGAACTTCTCGACGTCAAACGCGGCGAGTGGTCACTTGATAAAGTGAAATCCGAAGCTGAACGTCTCTTCCAACTCTCCCAGGAAGCTTACGTCCGCTCCACTCTGCCATCAGAACCAGGTCGTGAGAGCGCCGAACGACTCTGCGTCGAAATGATTTCGGAGTATCACGGGCTAAATTGGCACGGAAGTTAGTCTCTCATTGAGTGCATTTCGAAACGCCAATCTTGGCCCGGGTTTCGCTATCCCAAAGCAGGCTTTTGCTGCCGGCGGCACAAATCACTGTCACGCTTTCAGTCTGCTTTGCACAATCCACAACTCTCCGCCGATGCTCTTCCTGCCTACGATGCCTCGACTCATCCCCGAATCTATTAGAAAGAGTAATCCATAACGCTGAAAGAGGGTTTCCTTATGCCGCGCTCGTAGTAAGATGAACAGTCTTTATTGATAACCCAAAAAACGAGAGTCACATGAAACATTGTCCCTCCTGTAATCAGACCTACGGCGACAGTGAGACATTCTGCGGGATTGATGGAACCAGACTGGCAGTAGACACTCCTGCGCCGCCACCGCCGGAATCTCAAAATGCCCTCGCTCAGGAAGTTTCCGTCGCCACCCCCGTAAGAACCGAGGCGCCACGCGTGGCCAACTCCCCGGCCTCGTCCGATCCGGTTGAGCGAATCACTTGTGAATGGTGCCAGGGAATCAATCAGAAAACTGCACTTTCATGCTGGTCCTGCGGCGCACCGCTGGATATCAAGAACCTGGTGAGTGAGTCCGGTTGGCGCGAAGCCCCCCGCATCAGAGACATGACGGAGATTCATTTTGGACTGAGCACTTGCCAGGTCGAGGGTGAGATCGTTCCCGCGGCAGAGATAAACCTCGGCCGGGGTGACTCTGTCTTCTTCGAACATCACGTGCTGCTCTGGAAAGACGATCACACTCCTATGTCGGTGATGCCTTTGCAGGGAGGCATCAAACGTGCTTTGGCGGGGATGCCATTCATAATCAGTGTGGCCCATGGCCCAGGTCGAATTGCTTTTTCTCGCGACGCAACGGGCGAGTTAGTGGTGCTGCCGCTGCATCCAGGAATGGAGCTCGATGTGCGAGAGCACGCGTTTTTGTTGGCGTCGCATCACATTGACTATTCCTACGTCCGCATCAAGGGCTTACGCAACATCCTGTTTGGCGGGCAGGGAATGTTCATGGATCGTTTTGTCACCTCGGACCAGCCTGGTCTGCTTTTGCTTCACGGTTACGGAAATGTGTTTGAGCGCGTGCTACGCCCCGGGGAAAGCATCATGGTCGAGCCTGGCGCCTTTCTCTACAAGGATTCCTCGGTAACGATGAATATTGAGTCGCAACAATTGACCACTGGCTTCTTCGGCGGCACGGGCATGAACCTCGCGCGCATGACTGGGCCAGGGAGAATTGGGATTCAATCAATGTACGTGCATCACCATACGGATTAGCCGAGAGTCC
>Ga0126377_10000204_pt1 | contig 34414 bp, 29 predicted proteins | sample PanSoiMetPlot_22_FD_92647 | JGI IMG/M metagenome (GOLD analysis project Ga0126377, IMG submission 92647) | Tropical forest soil microbial communities from Panama - MetaG Plot_22 | ecosystem: Environmental > Terrestrial > Soil > Tropical forest > Bulk soil | place: Panama | collected 2016-02-17 | reverse complement strand
TGCTCGACCTGAACCTGCCGGACATGTCGGGCTTCGAGGTGCTGCGGTCGCTTCGCGTCTCCAAGGTCAAGACGCCCATCCTCATCCTCACCGGTCTGGCCGGCATCGAGGACAAGGTTCGCGGTCTCGGCTTCGGCGCCGACGACTACATGACCAAGCCATTCCACAAGGACGAGTTGGTCGCGCGCATCCACGCCATCGTGCGCCGCTCCAAGGGCCATGCCCAGTCGGTGATCCAGACCGGCGACCTCGTGGTCAATCTCGACACCAAGACCGTGGAAGTGAACGGCGCGCGCGTGCACCTCACCGGCAAGGAATACCAGATGCTGGAGCTGCTCTCGCTCCGCAAGGGCACCACGCTGACCAAGGAGATGTTCCTCAATCATCTCTACGGCGGCATGGACGAGCCCGAGCTCAAGATCATAGACGTCTTCATCTGCAAGCTGCGCAAGAAGCTCGCGAATGCCAGCAACGGCAAGAACTACATCGAGACGGTGTGGGGCCGCGGCTACGTGCTGCGCGAGCCGTCCGACGACGAGGCGCGCATCCCCGCGTAAGAAATTTTTCGGAGCCTCCAGGCTCTCTCCTCCCAAGAAACTCGAACCCCGCCGCGAGGCGGGGTTTTTGTTTGGCGATCGCGCAACGCGCACGCCATGACAGCGGCCGCCGGATGGCCCATACTCCCGTCGAGTGATCGCAGGGAGAGCGTGGCATGCCGTCCGATCTTCGCCCCATCGCATTCAGTATGCTGCTCGTCGCAACCACCTGGACGCCGGCGCACGCGCAATCGACAGTTCCCGACCTGGAGCAGGACATCCGCCAGCGCGCGGCGCAGATCGAAAGCAAGCTGATCGCGTGGCGGCGCGACATTCACGAGCACCCGGAGCTCGGTGAGCAGGAGACGCGAACCGCGGCGCTCGTCGCCGCGCATCTGACCAGGCTCGGGCTCGACGTGAAGACCGGCGTCGGTCGCACCGGCGTGGTCGCGGTCCTCACGGGTGGCAAGCCCGGGCCGGTGGTGGCGTTACGCGCCGACATGGACGCACTGCCGGTGAAGGAGCCGGAGGGCCTGCCGTTTCGCGTCCAAGGCCAAGGGCAAATATCTCGGACGCGAGGTCGACGTCATGCACGCCTGCGGGCACGACGCTCACACCGCCATCCTGATGGCGACGGCCGAAGTGCTCGTCGGCATGAAGGACAAGCTGCCGGGCACGGTGAAGTTCATCTTCCAGCCGGCCGAGGAGGGTCCGAGCCTCTATGCCGCCTTCACCGGCAAGATCTGGGGCGCCCGCGCCATGATCAAGGACGGCGCGCTGCAGGACCCGAAGCCTGATGTCGTCTTCGGCCTGCATGTCGGCTCCGGCATGCCGAGCGGCCGCATCGCATATCGCGCGGGCGCGGCGATGGCGAGCGCCGACGAGCTGCGCATCAAGGTGACGGGCCGGCAGGGCCACGCCGGATATCCCTGGCGCTCCGTCGATCCGGTTACGACGTCGGCGCAGATCGTGCTCGGGCTGCAGACCGTGGTGAGCCGGCGCACCGATCTGATGAAATCGCCCACCGTGGTCAGCGTGACCACCATCAACGGCGGCTCACGCTTCAACATCGTCCCCGAGACCGTGGAGATGACCGGCACCATCCGCACCTACGACGCCGGCATACGCGCGGCCGTGCACCGCGATATCCGCCAGATCGCCGAGAACATCGCCGCGAGCGCCAACGCCAAGGCGGAGGTGGAGATCATCGAGCTGTACGATCCGCTCGTGAACAACGACCGTGTGACCGCGCGCATGGTGCCGGTGCTGGAGCGCGCGGCCGACGGCGATGCGGTGCTCAACGAGCGCTCCGGCGCATCGGAGGATGTCTCGTTCTTTCTCAACGAGGTGCCGGGCCTGTACTTCTACCTCGGCACCGTGCCGCGCGACCAGGACGTGGCCAAGGCGGCGCCGAACCACAGCCCGAACTTCTTCGTGGACGAGAGCGCGCTCGTGGTCGGCGTGCGCGCCCTCGCCATGGCGACGGTGAACTATCTCGCGGCAGCCAAGACCGACTAACCGCCCGATTAGTCGACGATCGCCTGATAGACCAGCGCGTTGATCACCTGCCGGTAATGCCAGCGGATCGATCCGGGCGAGTGCGCCATGAACACCACGGCGAGTTCCTCCTTCGGATCGGCCCACCAGTTGGTACCGCTCGCGCCCGGCCAGGAGAAATCACCGACCGAGCCCATGGTGCGGATGATGCCAGGCGTGGTGCGCACGGCGAGCCCCAGCCCGAAGCCGTAGTCGGCGCGGGTCGGGTCGGCATTGCCGATCCGGTTCTGGACCTCCGGCCCGAGCTGGTTCGACAGCATGTATTCGGTGGTCTTGCGGGCGAGGATGCGCGCCTCGCCGTGCTGGCCCTTGTTCATCAGCATGAGTGCGAAGCGCAGGTAGTCGCTCGCCGTAGACGCCGCACAGCCGCCGCCGCACTCGAACTTGCGCGGCTGCGTGAGCGCCATGAGCGATTGCGGTTGTCCGGTTTCGGGATCGTTCGGCAGCGCCTTAGCGTAGCGCGCGGCCTTGTCCGCCGGGATCTGGAAATGGGTGTCGACCATGCCGAGCGGCTTGAACAGGTTGTCGCCAAGGTAGCGGCCGAGCGTCTGCTCGCTGAGCTGCTCGACCACGAGACCGAGCACGTCGAGGCCGAAGCCGTAGTCCCACGCGGCGCCCGGCTGGTGCAGCAAAGGCAGTGCGGCGAGTTTATCCAGAAACTCCGCACCGCTCATCTCGCCGGAGGCAGGCCCGCTGCCGTTCGGATAGAGCTTGTGCACCGCGGTGGTGCCGCGGCCGCCGTAGATCAGCCCGGACGTATGCCGGTAAAGGTCCTGGATCGTGATCTTGCGCGCGGCCGGCGTCGTGCCGACGATGGTCTCGCCTTTGGGATCCATCACCGCGACCTTTGCGTCGGCGAATTTCGGGAAGTATTTCGCCAGCGGATCGTCCATCAGCAACCTGCCCTGCTCATAGAGCTGGAGGGCCGCGACCGCAGTCATCGGCTTGGTCATCGAGGCGATGTTGAAGATCGTGTCCGTCGTCATCGGCACGCCGGCGGCCTTGTCGCGGTAGCCGAATGCCTCGAAGTAGACGAGCTTGCCGCGCCGCACGATTGCAACCACCGCTCCGGGGATGCGGCCGCGCGCAACGTCTGCGTTGAGAGTTCTTGCGATCTCGCCAAGACGCGCTGACGACATGCCGGTGTCTTCCGGCTTTGCTCGTGGCAACGGTGCGTCCTGCGCGGCAGCCGACGAGCTCAAGACCCCCGCGGCGACGAATGCGCAAATTCCCGACCTGGTCATCCTCGTCCTCCCTGCCCGTTGTTTGCCTTGCGGCGTTTCATCTTTCGTTCTTCGTAGCAGCGTAACCGCACCGCTCGGCGCGGTCGATAGCGTGCCGCTATTTCAAAAAGCCGTGATCCTCTCGATGGGACAACGAGTCCGCTTGCTCGCGCGTACGACTTTCGTATGGTGCGGGGCTCAATGAAAGAGGATGCGACATGGCGAAGTATCGCAACAGGCTGCCGCAACTCCGCGACCGCTTGTTTCTGACCGACGGCGGCATCGAGACCACGCTGGTTTTTCTCGAGGGCCACGATCTACCCCATTTCGCCGCCTTCCACCTGCTCCGGACCGCAAGTGGCGAACGCGCGCTCAGCGATTACTACACACGCTACATCATGCTGGCGACCGCGCATGGCGCGGGCTTCGTGCTGGAAAGCCCGACCTGGCGCGCCAATGCCGATTGGGGCGACAAGCTCGGCTATTCCGCCGCCGCGCTCGCCGAGATGAACCGCAAGTCGATCGCGCTGATGGCCGAGCTCCGCAACCGGTACGAGACCGCAACCTCGCCGATCGTCATCAGCGGCTGCATCGGACCCCGCGGCGACGGCTATGACCCCGGTCGCGTGATGAGCGTGGAGGAGGCCGCGGCCTATCACGCCGGCCAGGTCAAGGCCTTCCGCGAGACCGAAGCGGACATGGTCACCGCCATCACCATGACCAACGCGAACGAAGCCATCGGCGTCGTGCGCGCGGCCGCGGCCAATGCCATGCCGGTCGTCATCTCGTTCACGGTCGAGACCGATGGCCGCCTGCCGACCGGGCAGAGCCTGGGCGATGCGATCGAGGCGGTCGACACGGCGACGGCGTACGCGCCCGCCTATTACATGATCAATTGCGCGCATCCCACGCACTTCGAGGGTGCGCTCGCGGCCGACGCGGACTGGATCGAGCGCGTGCGCGGCATCCGCGCCAATGCCTCGACGCGAAGCCACGCCGAGCTCGACCAGGCCAAGGATCTCGACGATGGCAACCCGGCCGAGCTCGGCCGCCAGTACCGCGATCTGCGCAGCAAGTTCGAGCACTTCAATGTGCTGGGCGGATGTTGCGGCACCGACCATCGCCACGTCGAGCAGATCTGCTTTGCCTGCACGTCGCCCGGCGCCGCCCTGCTGGCGGCGGAGTGACCGCCCGGGCACGCGCGGCCTGCACGAACCCCGCCGCAAGGCGGGCTTTTTTTTTCCGACCAGCCCGGCAGAAATCGGGTGGCACGGCATCATGAGTTGCGGCCATCGTCCGCTCCCGTCCGGAGAACGCGACGATGTCGGCGCTGCTCGGCCCATTTCTGATCGTGACATTTTGCCTGTCGCAGGCATTGAGCGACACCTACTTCGGCCATCTCTTCCAGGGCGTCGACTTCTTCGCCGTCATCCTCGTGGCCTTCACGCTGTCCACGCTGGTGTTCGGCGCCATCAGCGCGATCCGGACACCGGGGCAATTCACGGCACTGCGCCATCAGATCCCGATCGTGCTCGCCATGAATGCCACGACCGCGCTGGCATGGAGCTGCTATTTCTTTGCGCTCACGCACCTCGAACCGTCCATCGTCAATACCGTGCACAGCGGCATGGGACCGCTGACCGTCATCGCGCTGGCCGCGTGCGGCACGCGCCTGGTGAAGCCTGGTGTCATCGGCCGGGACGAGCGCTGGAGCTACGGCGGGATTACACTCTCGATCATCGCCCTGTGGTGGGTGGTGCTGTCCGGACGCTCCGGCCTGATCGCCCGCGACGGCTCGACCAACCTGATCGCGCTGCTGCTGCTGACGGTCAGCGGCTCCTCGATCACGATCAGCCTGCTCTACTCCAAGCGCCTGCATGATCATGGCGTAAGCGCGGAAGCGGTCACCGCAGTGCGCTACCTCTTGCTGATCGTGCTCGCCGGATGCGTCGAGGCGTACCGGGGACCGATGGCCGGGATCGGCGATCTCGGCCACTCGCTCGGCGATTTGGCGACACTCTCGGCGACGTCCGCCGTGCTCATCGTTCTGCCGCTGTTCGCCTTGCAGGTCGGCATCGCCCGCACTGCGCCGCTGACGGCGCATGTGATCCGGTCGCTGGGGCCGGTCTGCGTGTTTGCCATGGAGCAGGTCGACGGCCGCCTCACCTACTCCACGCCGACGCTGATCTGCATCTTGGCCTATTCGGCGGCCGCGATCGCGAGCAATCTCACCCATGGTTGGCGAGATGCCCGGCGAGACGGCGTTTTCGACAGACCTCGCATCGCCGCCGCGCAGCAAAAGGCCGATTGACCCTCGGCGCGTGGGCCGTAAAGTGCGGATCCGTCAGCACTTCCCCATCGCGTCGGCGTCGTCAATGGCTTCCATCCCCAATTTGTCCGCGCACGGCGCCGAGATGCCGGCGATCGGCCTTGGTACGTCCTCGCTCGGCAGATGCGCCGAGATCGTCGCGACCGCGCTCAAGCTCGGCTACCGGCATATCGACACCGCCTGGAAGTACGGCACCGAGCGCAGCGTCGGCGATGGCATCCGCGCCTCGGGCGTGCCGCGGAATGAAATCTTCCTCTGCACCAAGGTATCGCACGAATATCTGCGCGCCGATGACTTTGCGCGCTCGGTCGACGAGAGCCTGAGGAATCTCGGCCTCGACTTCGTCGATCTCCTGCTCGTGCACTGGCCGAACCCGGATATTCCGCTGCACGAGCCGATGGCCGCGCTCGCCAAAGCCAAGCGGCAGGGCCTCACGCGTCATATCGGGGTCGCGAACTTCAACATCGCGCTGCTGGACGAGGCGATCCGCCGCTGTCCGGAGCCGCTGGTCACGCTGCAGGCGGAGTATCACCCCTATCTCGATCAGGCGAAGCTCACGCAGGCGTGCCGCCAGCGCGGCCTGATCTTCACGGCCTACTGCCCGCTCGGGCGCGGACGCCTGTTGCAGGACCCGGTTCTCGCCGACATCGCCACGCGCAAGGGACGCTCGCTGGCGCAGATCGCGCTGCGCTGGCTGGTGCAGCAGGGCAACATCGTTCCGCTTCCGCGGTCCTCCAATCCCGGGCGCATCGCCGAGAACCTCCGCGTTTTCGACTTCACATTGACCGAAGACGAGATGAGGCAGATCAGCGCGCTCAAGCGGGCCGACGGCAGGATCGCCGATCCCGCGGGCCGCGCACCGGCATGGGATTGAGAAAATTCGGCGTCAAGGACCGCGCCGCCAAAACAGAAACGGGAGTCGAAACGATGTCCAAGGCGCCGAAGTATTTCATGTACTTTCCGGGCAACTACCGCTGGTCCGCAGCTTTCGTCAACATGCTCGGCCGCGGCGCTTACGGCGGCGCCGACATCAGCGAGGTGCACAAGATCGGCCGCCTGCTCGACGGCAAGCAGCCCGAGGACGACGACGCCTGGTTCGACGCCTGCGTCACGGTCGCCGACGAGGTGCGCTCCCACGGCGAGCGCTTTGCGGCCGCCGGCCATCCGGTCTCCGCCGCGGCGTTCTACCTGCGCGCCTGCCACTATTATCAGATGGGCGAGCGCTTCCGCACGCCCAAGGACAAGCAGGCGCTCGACGCCTATCGCATCGCGGTCGATTGCTTCCACAAGTTCGCCGGCCTCACCGACGTAAAGATCGAGATCGTCGAAGTGCCGTTCGAAGGCAAAAGCCTTCCGGGCTATTTCGTGCATGCCCAGAACACGAAATCGGCGCGCACGCCCTGCGTGGTGTTCTTCGACGGCCTCGACGTCACCAAGGAGATCCAATACATCGCCGGCGTGCCCGAGCTGATCAAACGCGGCATCTCGGTTCTGGTCATGGACGGACCGGGCACCGGCGAGGCGATCCGCTTCCGCGGGCTGGCGTTGCGTCACGATTACGAGAAGGCCGGCAGCGCCTGCATCGACTTCCTGGAGCAGCGTGCCGACGTCGATGCCAAAAAGATCGGCATCGTCGCCATCAGCCTCGGCGGCTACTACGCGCCGCGATGCGCCTCGCTCGATCAGCGCTTCGCGGCCTGCATCGCCTGGGGCGCGATCTGGGACTATCACGCGGTGTGGAAGCGGCGCATCGAGGCGCAGTTCAAGGCCTCGCTGTCGGTGCCCGGCCATCACATCATGTGGATCCTCGGCGCCGACAGCCTCGACGACGCCCTGAAGCGGCTCGAGCCGTTCAAGCTCGACGGCGTGGTGCAGAAGATGCGCTGCCCGTTCCTGGTGGTGCACGGCGAAGACGACGAGCAGATCCCGCTCAAGGATGCGCAGGCGCTCTACGACGCCTGCGGATCGCGGGACAAGACGCTGCGCGTGTTCACCGCCGAGGAAGGCGGCGCCCAGCACTGCCAGCGCGACTACCTCACTCTGGGCTGCGCCACCATGTGGAGCTGGTTCGAGGAGAAGCTGCTGCGAGCCTGAACCCACCCGCAGCAGACCGTTAGTGCGGTGGCTCCGACGTTCGCAAAAGTGCGTGCTGCACAGTGATGCGAACGTCGGAAACGGGACACTAGCGCGGGATCGAGCCTGCGATCTGCCTGGTGGTGACGTTGAGGCGGTTCCAGGCGTTGATGCCGGCGATGGCGATGACCAGGGCGGCACGCGCCGGCTCATCGTAGTGCTTGGCGACCTCGTCCCAGATCTCGTCCGATACCGGGTCGGTTCGGTCGCTGAGGCGGGTGGCGGCCTCGGTGAGCGCCAACGCAGCACGTTCTGGATCGGTGAAATAGGATGCCTCCCGCCAAGCCGCCACCGCGAACAGCCGCTCGTCGGACTCGCCCGCCTTTCTGAGGTCGCGAGCGTGCATCTCGACGCAGAAGCTGCAGCCATTGATCTGGCTCGCGCGCAGATAAACAAGATCGAGCGTCCGCGTCGGCACATCGCCTTTCCCCGTGGACTTCGCGAGCGCCAGCATGGCTTGCAGGGCCTCGGGAAAGATCATCACCGGATTTTTCATTCGCGCTTGCATCATCGGTCTCCTTTACGGGGTTGCAGGTGTTACGGGGTTGCAGGTGTTTTTGACCGGACCGGGATGTGGAACATCCCGGTTCCGGTTTTGACGAAACTGTTACCACGTCGATTTGCTGTCACATCGGCCGGGGCTCGTTCGTCATTGCTATGACGGAACGAGACGAGGGAATGTGACCGATGAATGAGCAGAATTTTCTGGCGGAGCGGTTCGAGGCCAACCGAGCCCATTTGCGGGCGGTGGCCTACCGGATGCTCGGGTCGCTGAGCGAGGCGGACGACGCCGTTCAGGAGGCCTGGCTGCGGCTCAGCCGCTCCGACTCGAACAGCGTCCGAAACCTGGGCGGATGGCTGACCACCGTCGTTGCGCGGGTGTGCCTCGACATGCTGCGCGGGCGCAAGTCGCGCCGCGAGGAACCGTTGGGCCCGCACGTACCCGAGCCGGTCGTGGGCCGCGAGGATGGGATCGACTCCGAGCAGGAAGCGGTGCTTGCCGACTCTGTCGGTCTCGCCCTCCTCGTGGTGCTGGAAAAACTCGCGCCCGCAGAGCGGCTCGCGTTCGTCCTGCACGACATGTTCGGCGTGTCCTTCGACGAGATCGCGCCCATCGTGGGACGCTCCTCGACTGCGGCTCGGCAGCTCGCGAGCCGCGCGCGCCGGCGGGTGCAGGGGACGTCCACGGTCCCCGAGCCCGATCTTGTTCGGCAGCGGGAGGTTGTTGACGCCTTCCTGGCCGCCTCGCGCGGCGGCGACTTCGATGCGCTGCTGGCGGTGCTCGACCCGGACGTCGTGGTCCGCGCCGACCGCGCGGCTTTAGCTGCGGGCGCAGCGGACCTCCGCGGTGCGCCTGCCGTGGCCGGGCAGGCAGTCGCGAAACGTGCCACGTTCGCGCGACCGGCGCTGGTCGATGGTCGCGTGGGCGCCGTCGTGGCCCCGCGCGGGCGGCTGTTGCTGGTGCTCGATTTCACTATCGCGAACGGCAAGATCGTTGCGATCGACGTGGTGGGTGATCCGGAGCGCCTTGGCCAGCTCGACCTGGCGGTGTTCAGCGACTGAGTTAACTCACCCGCTGGCCACGATCCGCAGCGATGGCGGAAACTTGCCCTTGGCCTTGTGCACGCCATTGGGCGCATAGAGGCCGCGCCGGTCGTTGATCGGCTTGAAGCTCTCGGTCAGGCCGACCACGGTCTCGGCGGCACCAAGCACCAGGTAGCCGTCGCGGTCGAGCACCTGCGCGATGCGGTCGAGCACCGCGGTTTTGGTCTCCTGATCGAAATAGATCAGCACGTTGCGGCAGAACACGATGTCGAAAGTGCCGAGATGGCTGAAATCGGTGAGCAGGTTGAGCGGTCGGAACTGGACCATGGCGCGGATTTCCGGCGCGATCTGCCAGGTGTCGCCGATCTGCGTGAAATACTTGACCAAGAATGCAATCGGCAGCCCGCGCTGCACCTCGAACTGGCTGTAGATGCCGGCCTTCGCCTTCTCCAGCACCTCGTTGGAGAGGTCGGTGGCGATGATCTCGATGCGCCAGCCGGACGTGCGATCACCCAGCTCTTTGAGCGCCATGGCAAGCGAATAGGGCTCCTGCCCGGTCGAGGAGGCGGAGCACCAGATGCGGATGCGGCGCTGCGGCGCGCGCGCTGCCAGCAGCGCCGGCATCATCGTGTCGTCGAAATGCTGGAACGGAATCTTGTCGCGGAAGAAGAAGGATTCGTTGGTCGTCATCGCCTCGACCACGTCGACGGCGAGCCGCTCCGCGCTCGGGTCGCGCAGTTTCTGCACGAGGTCGCCGAGGCCGGTGAGGCCGGCACGGCGTGCGACCGGCAGCAGCCGGCTCTCGACCAGGTATTGCTTGTCGGCCGACAGCACGAGGCCGGAACGCTCCCGCAGCAGCCTGCGCAGATAGTCGTAATCAAGGGGCGTCATGGCCGGCCCCCCGAAAAGATGCGAATGAGATTGGCCGCGATCTGATCGAGCGGAAGCACCGCGGAGGCGAGCCCGGCATGCGCGACCTGCCCGGGCATGCCCCATACCACGCTGGTTGCTTCGTCTTGCGCGATGATGCCGCCGCCGGCCGCCACGATGTCGCCGGCGCCGCGCAAGCCGTCGGATCCCATGCCAGTGAGGACGACCCCCAGGAGCCAAGAGCCCCAGACCGCCGCGGCCGAGGAAAACAGCGGGTCGACCGCGGGCTTGCAGAAATTGACCAGCGGCCCATCATCGAGCGCGATCGTCGCCTCGCCGTCGCGCCGCACCACGCGCATGTGGCGGCCGCCGCGGGCGATGTAGATGCGTCCGGCGCGGATCGCCTCGCCGTCGTTCGCCTCCGTCGCCGGGCGTCCGCTCGTTCGCGTCAGGTGCTCGGCGAGAATCGACGTGAAGGTCGGGGGCATGTGCTGGGTGATGAGCACGGGCACCTGGTCGATGACCGAGCCAATGGCGGCGAGGATCAAATTGAGCGCCTGCGGGCCGCCGGTCGAGGAGCCGATCAGAAGCACGCGCGGCGTCGTCATCGGGAATGGCCGCAGCAGAACCCGGTCCGGATCCGGAATGCCAGGCGCGAGGCCGAGCTCGTCGTGCCCCTCGACGATACGAGGCTCGGCGCGCCGCTCAGCGGGCGCAGCGACGGGAACGGGAGCAGCGGCCGGCGCGGGCGCGACGATGGCGGGCGCGGGCACGATCTTGGGTCGGGTCAGACCACCCTTTCGGCGCGAGCCGAGCGCGCGGATCTTGTCGATCAGCTCGCGGCGAAAGGACGATGCGGTCGTGAGCTCGCGGTTGCTCTCCGGTTTGGGGATGTAGTCGGCGGCGCCGAGCGACAATGCGTGCAGGCTGATCTCGGCGTTGCGGCGGGTGAGCGTCGAGGACATCAGCACGACCAGGTCGGGCTTCTTCTCGAGCAGCAGCGGCAGCGCGGTGATCCCGTCCATGTCCGGCATGGTGACGTCGAGGATGACGACATCGGGCGACCTGCGCTCCACCTGCTCGATGGCCTCGCGGCCGCCGCGCACGGAGGCGACGACGTGCATGTCCGGCTCGGCGTCGACCCAGCGCATGATCGAGCCGCGGACGACGACGGCGTCGTCCACCACCATCACGCGGATCGGCTCATGCGCGAGCGCGGAGCTGGAAGATAGTGCGGCGACGGCAACACTCATCGCGAATACGCCATTTCTCGACGCTACGGAACGACCGCGAACAGCTGCGATCCCGAAAAGTTGCGGGCTCTTCGGAGGAGATCATGTGGTCGGGCGGACACTCAGAGCAGCCCGACTTCCTGAAACTTCGCTTCGACGATGTCCTTGTCGAAAGGTTTCATGATGTACTCGTTGGCGCCGGCGTGCAGCGCGCGGGCGATGTGAGCGACGTCGTTCTCGGTGGTGCAGAACACGACCTTCGGACGATCACCATCGGGTAGCCGGCGCAGCACGCGCAGGAACTCGTAGCCGTCCATCTTCGGCATGTTCCAGTCCAGCAGCACCGCGTCGGGCATCTGGCTGCGACATGCATCTAGCGCCTGCTCGCCATCCTCGGCCTCGACAATTGCGAACTCGAGTCCCTCGAGAATTCGGCGTGCGACCTTACGGATCACGCTCGAATCATCCACTACCAAACAGCTCTTCATCACATCCTCGCTTCACGTTTCCCGCCGCTTGCACCCCATACCTGCAACCGACACTCCGCATTCCCTGTCCGCATTCGCTGCCGCGGCTCACGCGGCCTGCGCGACGGGGCCGACGTCGAGCACGCGATCGACGTCGAGAACGACCAGCAACCTGCCATCGAGCCGGTGCACGCCCGCCGATACCTGCGCGAGACGAGGGTCGAGATTGACCGGATTGTCCTCGCGGCTCGCGGCCGACAGCTTCAGCACCTCGCCGATGCTTTCGATCAGCAGGCCATAGGATTCGCCTTTGTGCTCGATGCCGACCGCGAGCAGCCCGTCGGCGCGCTCTTGCGCATCGAAATCGAGCCGGCGCCGCAGATCGACGACCGTGACGATCCGCCCGCGCAGATTGAGCAGGCCCGCGATCTCGGGCGCGGAGAGCGGCACCCGCGTCAGCCCCTCCGGCTTGAAAACGTCCTGCACGCGCCAGATCGGCAGGCCGAACAGCTGGCCGCCCACCGTCGCGGTGACGAATTCGACGTTTTCGCTCGCTGCGTTCATGCGTTCATCCCGCTCATGCCGCGCGATTGAGATCGGCGGTCTGCTCCTTGAGCGCCGCGATCAGACCCTGGCGATCGAACTTGGCGACGTAATCGTGCAGGCCGACCCGCTTGCCGCGCTCGATCGCCTCCGCCGAGACCAGCGAGGACAGCCCGATGATCGGCACATCGGCGGTGTGGGGATTTCCGCGCACCGCCGACGCCAGCTCGAAGCCGTCCATCCCCGGCATTTCGAGATCGGTGATGACGACGTCGAAACGTCGGCCGCTTTCGAGCACCGCCAGCGCCAGCGCCGCAGATTCGACCGAAGTGACGGAATAGCCGGCGGCCTTGAGCACCGGCGCCAGCATGTTGCGGAAGAACGGCGCGTCGTCGACCAGGAGCACGCTGCGCGTCGCCTTGTCGGCGCCCCGCTCCTTCCAGCTGCGCCAATCCTCGAATGCCAGCGGAAGAAAATGTGCGATGTCGATGATCTCGGTGGCCTGGCCCTTGATGACAGCCGAGCCGATGAGGCCCGCCTGCTCGCTGGCGACCTCGATGTCGAGGCGGTCCTCGACGATGTCGACGATCTCGTCGACCACCAGGCCCATGGAGCGCTCGTCGTCGGAGAACACCAGCACCGGCTGCGTGCCGCTGGTCTTGACGCGCACGTCGTCGTTGGCCGGGACGAGCGGCATGAGCTGGCCACGGTATTGCACCAGCGGCCGGCCACTCGAGGTCTCGATCGTGCGGGCGTCGATCTCCTCGAGCCGGGTGACCAGCGACAGCGGAACCGCCTTCGGGTTGGGCGAGCCGGCGCGGAACACCAGCATCGACTCGGTCGCCGTCTCCTGCCCTGCCGCCGCGCGCTCGTCCTCCGCGGCGCGCCGCTCGCTCTCGGCCATGCCGATGGCGTGCACGACGCCGTTGGGATCGATGATCAGGATGACCGAGCCGTCGCCGAGGATGGTCGTGCCGGAGAACATCGCGATGTGGCGAAGCCGGCTCGACATCGGCTTCACGACGATCTCTTCGGTATGGAAGACGCGGTCCACCACGATGCCAAAAATCTGGCTGCCGACCTGCGTCACCACGATGAAGCCGCTTTCGGCATCGGCGGCATCGGGCTCGTCGATCTTGAGCAGCTTTTTCAGGTGAACGAGCGGCAGCAGCTTATTGCGCAGCCGCAGGACGGCTGCGTCCCGGATGCGCTCGATGCGGTGCTCGGAATTGCTGCGCACCCGCACCAGCTCGAGAATGGCGAGTTGCGGGATTGCGAAGCGGTCACCCGCCGCCTCCACGATCAGCGCCGAGACGATGGCGAGCGTAAGCGGAATCTTGATGGTGAAGGTCGTGCCGCGCCCGGCGACCGATTTCACGTCGATGGTGCCGCCGATCTGATCGATATTGGCGCGCACGACGTCCATGCCGATGCCGCGGCCCGACACGCTGGTGACCTTATCGGCGGTCGTGAAGCCGGGTGCGAAGATGAACTTCTGCACCTGCGCCTCGGTCATCCGCTCGATCTCGGCTTCGGAGGCGAGCCCGATGGCCAGCACCTTGGCCTTGATCCGCTCGGTGTCGAGGCCACGCCCGTCGTCCGAGATTTCGATGATGATATGGCCGCCCTCGTGGCAGGCGGAGAGCTTCACGGTGCCGCGCTCGGGCTTGCCGGCGGCGAGCCGCTGCACCGGCAGTTCGAGCCCATGGTCGGCGGAGTTGCGGACCATGTGAGTCAGCGGATCCTTGATGAGATCGAGCACCTGGCGGTCGAGCTCGGTGTCGGCGCCGTACATTTCGAGCTCGATCGGCTTGCCGAGCTCGGTGGACAGATCGCGCACGATGCGCGGCAGCTTCTGCCAGGCGTTGCCGATCGGCTGCATGCGGGTCTTGAGCACGCCGTCCTGCAGCTCGGCGGTGACGTTCGAGAGCCGCTGCAGCGGGGCCTTGAACTCGGAGTCCTCGTGCCGGCGCACAATCTCGATGAGCTGGTTGCGGGTGAGCACCAGCTCCGAGACCATGGTCATGAGGTGTTCGAGGGTGTCGAGATGGACGCGGATCGACTGGCTCGCGACCTTGCTGTCGGGACGATCGTCGTCGCGGACCGTCGTTTCCGGCTTGTCCGCCGCAGCGGCGCGCCGGAGCGCCCCGCTCTTCGGTTCGGCTTTGGGCTCGAGAGTGTGCGCGGCCGACGGCGCCTGGGGCTTGCCCGCCTGCGTCGCACTGACCATGCGGCGCGCCCGCTCCATCGCCTCGGCCGGGATGTCGCCGGCCAGCGCGGAGGCGGCCGGCACCTCGGCCTTGACAGCGGGCGCGTCCGTCACCGGCGCCGGCCGTGCCGAGGCTTCGGCGGACATGCGCTGGAGCTCGGCGATCAGGTCGCCGTCATTACCGACCGGCTCGGCCTGATTGTGCTCGAGCTCGTCGAGCAATGCCTTGATGCGGTCGATGGTCGCCAGTACCAGCGTGACGGCCTCGCCGGTGACGGCTTTGTTGCCGCCGCGAAAATTGCCCATCAAGGTCTCAGCGGCGTGGGTCAGCGCCTCGAGGCGCGGCAGGCCGAGGAAGCCGCAGGTTCCCTTGATGGTGTGGACGAGGCGAAAGATGTTGTCGAGGATCTTGGTGTTGTTCGGCTCCTGCTCGAAGCGCACCAGCTCCACGTCGACGACGTCCAGGCTTTCGCCCGTCTCCGTCAGGAACTCCCGCAGCAGTTCGTCCATGGAATTGGGTCGCTTTCGACGCAACAGGCAACCGGCCGACTCGCGGCCCTGGCAGGAACCACAGCGACGACGGTTGGAAGCGGCCCAGTTTGTTGCCAAACGGTTTAATTTTGGTTGCAGCACAATCGGAGTCGCCATTCGTTAATTTGCGTTAGGGAATGCGACTTCGTACGGCAGGACGCGCATTTCCGCGCGTCGCCGCCTTCACAGGAATGATCTGCGAAAAGGGAGATTTAGCTGGCCGTGACCGTGACCGTATCGCCTTCGGTTTCGAGCGCGACCTTGAGGCCGCAGGCGCGGGCGAGCAGGCCGGTATAGAACGGCTGAATCGCGTGCGCATCAACCGAGCCGTTCTCCGACGTTCCCTCGAGCAGGGCCTGGACGGCATGCGGGATGCGGGCGTTGAGGCCGGCCGCGACGATGCGGAATCCCATGCTCTCCCCTTCCCCGATCGGATCTACAGTGAGCGTGCCGCCGCGCGGCACGGTCTGGCCGGCGATGATCAGCATGTTCAGCAACAATTTGACCCGGTTTTTCGGCAGGAACGCCCGCGGCAGGTTCCAGGCAAGCTTGATCTTGCCGTCCTCGATAAAGGCGCGTCCCATGGTCTGGGCGTCGCCGAGATCGATCTGCGCGCCGGCAGAGCCGGCCGCCCCGAAGGCGAGCCGGCAGAATTGCAGGCGCGCCGAGGCCGTTCTTGCACTTTTCTTGATGAGGTCGAGCGCGAACGTCCTGGTTTCCTCGTCGCTTTCCTTTTCTTCCAGCACTTCGAGCCCGTTCACGATCGCGCCGGTCGGGCTGATCAGATCGTGGCAGACCCGCGAGCAGAGGAGCGCGGCGAGATCGAGCGCATCGAGGGCAACGGCTGCGGACATGCGGGCGTCTCCGGTGGCAAGCCTTCGGCTGAGCGGAACCGTGAGTGGCTAGTGTCCCGGTTCCGACGTTCGTATCCTGTAGCCGCACGTGCGCTTACGAACGTCGGAACCAAAGGGACACTAGCGGCCCCATCTGGTTTCTAGTGTGGCTTTGGAGTTGACGTTCCTACAAAGCACTCGCGGCACCGCTGGTAGGAACGTCAAATCCGCCACACTAGCGCGCGACTCAGGATCGTGGCGCGACGTGATACACCGCGGCCGCGCGGCCTGCCAAGACTTGACCTGACGGGAGTCACATGAGCTGTGTCGACAGTCGAGGAGCCAGCAGCTTTGATAAAGAACGGCGATATCGGCGGAGCCCTGGACGAACGGTTGCTCGACGCGCTCACGACCGTCATCTCGCAGGCGGGCGCGGCCATCCTGGCGGCCTGCACCGGCTCGCTCGATGCCCGCCGGAAGGCCGATTCTTCGCCGGTGACCGCCGCCGACCATGCCGCCGAGGCGGCGATTCTCGAGGGCCTGGCGCACGTGCTGCCGGGCGTGGCAGTCGTCTCGGAAGAGGCCGTCTGCGAGGTCCGACCTGCCGACCTTCCAGGCAGCTTCGTCCTGGTCGACCCCCTCGACGGGACCCGTGAGCTGCTCGCCGGTCGGGATGAATATACCGTCAACATCGGGATCGTGACCGGCGGTCGTCCACGTCTCGGCATCGTCTCGGCGCCGGCGCAGGGGGTGCTGTGGCGCGGGATCGAGGGCCGCGGCGCCGAGCGCCTGCGGCTGCCGCCGGGAGCGCCGGCCGCCGCTGCCCGGGAATGCGTCGCGATTCGGACGCGACCGTGCCCGCAACAAGGGCTCATCGCCGCGGTGAGCCGCTCACATCTTGATTCGCAGACCGAAGCGCTGCTCGCACGGTTGCCGGTCGCCGAGCGGCTCGGACGCGGGTCGGCGGTCAAGTTCTGTCAGCTCGCTGAAGGCACCGCCGACGTCTATCCGCGGCTCTCGACCACCTGTGAGTGGGATGTGGCCGCCGGCCATGCCGTGCTGATGGCGGCGGGCGGAACGGTGACCGCACCGGACGGCGCGCCGCTCAGCTACGGCCGAGCGGCCGAAGATTTCCGCGTGGCGGCGTTCGTGGCGTGGGGCGATCCTTCGGCGCCCGCGCGTTTCGGCCTGTGAGGCTCATGGCGACAATGTGAGCTGCACGGCCGGCCATTTTCTATCTGCAGTTGTAAGTACGCGGCGCGCATCGCCGGCAAAGTTGTTGCGTGCTTCCGGAGAACAGAAGAGATAGAGCCGATCGTTGGACAGGACCCACAGCCGGGGATCGCCGGGCACCGCCACCCCGCGGGCGACCCCGACGGGGTCATAGCCACCGAAGCGCGGGATATAGGCGTCCGGGTCGGCAATGAAGACGGCGAGATTGCCTTCGTTGTGAAAGCGCCAGACCACGCCGGCAAAGGTGTGCTCGATCGCGTCCTTTCCCAGAGTGGCCGTGCCGTCGAGGAAATAAGCCACCGGGTCGAAGCCGTTGATCGCCACTCCGTTATGTCGGTTGGTGACGATCTGCTCGGTGGTCGCTGCCCGGACCACCGAACCGGGGGTCTGGATCCCGATGACAGCGGCGGCGAGGAACCCCCGCCGGGACAGCACGGGGCGAGGCTTTCGTGGACGCCGCGGTGCGGTCATAGTCTTGCCGATGATGCGGCGAATCGGTTGCGGTTTGGCCGCAAAGCTAAGGTAACTCCGTGTCCAACGGGTTAAGCGGAACCGACCCCTCGATCGCCAAGGAGCACTCGATGCGCGCCGTGATGCGGACCATCGCCCTCGTTCTCGTCCTCGCCGGCCTGGGCAGCGCCCCCTTGGCAGCGCCCGCCAGCGCGCAGGGCAATCCGCCGCCGAACTATCAGCAGCAGCCGAATTATCAGCAGCCCCCGCCCAACTATCAGCAGCAACCGAATTATCAACAGCAACCGAACTACCAGCAGCAGCCGGGCTATCAGCAGCAGCCGGGCTACCAGCAACAGCAGCCGCAGAGCCAGCACTATTCCTCGAACGAGATCGTCGACGCCGGCCATCGCTTCTTCGGCAGCGTCTCGCGCGGGCTGGCGCAGATCGTCGAGCGCGCGGGAAGCCAATGGGGTCTGCCCAACGGTTATGTGCTCGGCCAGGAGGCCGGCGGCGCCGTGGTCGCGGGGCTGCGCTATGGCGAGGGCACTCTTTATACAAAGAATGCCGGCGACCTGCGGGTCTATTGGCAAGGGCCCTCGGTCGGCTTCGATTTCGGCGGCGAAGGCGCCCGCACGATGATGCTGATCTACAGCCTGCCGGCGACCGATGCGATCTACCAGCGCTTCGCGGGCATCGACGGATCGGCCTATTTCGTCGGGGGCCTCGGAATGACGGCGCTGACGTTCAACAATATCGTCGTGGTTCCGATCCGCACCGGCGTCGGCTTCCGCCTCGGCGCCAATGTCGGCTACCTGAAGTTCACGCCGAACGCGACCTGGAACCCGTTCTGACCCGGAACCCGTTCTGAACGCGACTGGCGAACAAGGGGCGGGGCGAGACACCCCCGTTATTCCCCATTCGCTGTTCGTTATTTCGCTATTTCGCTCCCTCCCAGGTTTAGGTTAACCATTGCCCGCGCTGGAAGCGCGCGGCCGGCCGTGGCATTCTGGTAAAAAATCAGTTGATGTGGTTCAGGAGGCGTCATGATCGAACCGATCATGTTTGTCGGGATCGGGGTCCTTGTCGCGGGCTTGCTCGTCATCGGCGTCATCCCCCTGGTTCATGCGCGCGCCGTGCGCCTCACCATGCGGCGGCTGGAAGCGCTGACCCCGCTTTCGATGGCTGAAATCCAGGCCGACAAGGATCAGCTGCGCGCCGAGTTCGCCATGTCCACGCGCCGGCTCGAAATGAGCGTCGAGCAGATGAAGGCCAAGACCACGAACCAGCTTGCCGAAATCGGCAAGAAGAGTGAAGCGGTCGGTCGCCTCAAGCTCGAGCTCGGCGAAAAGACCGCGGCGCTGTTCGCGCTTGAAGCGAAGGAAAAGCAGCTCACCGAGGACCTCGAAAGCATGCGGGCCGAGCTGGCGGCAAAAACCGGCACGTTGGAGGAAGCCCAACGTATGCTCGCGGTCATGCAGGCGGAGCTGAACCAGACCAGCTCCAACTTTCACGAAAGCACCGTCACCGGCGACAGCCAGCGCGTCGAGCTGGTGGCTTTGCGCGCGCAGAGCGAGGCGTTGAAGAACCAGATCGTCGGCTTTGAGAAAGAGACCAAGGAGCTTCGCGAACGGCTCACGAACAAGACCACCGAGGTCGACATGTCGAGCCAGATGCTGGGGGAAGAGCGCACCAAAGCCGACCAGCATGCCAACCGGGTCGGCGAGCTCGAACGTCAGATCATCGTGCAGACCACCGAGGCCGAGGTGCTCGGCCGCCGCGTCCAGGAGCTCACCGCCCGGCTCGACGAGCAGGGACGCTTCCTGGCGGATCGCGAATTCGCCTCGGACCGGGCACGCAACGACGCGGCCGTCGCCCAGAAAGTCGAAGCCGATGTTCGCGCCGAGCTGGCCAAGGCCGAAACCCGCCACCTCGCAGCCACCGACGCCGTCAGGGCCGAGAAGGCGCTGGTGGAAGACCAGCTCAAGCAATCCCACGAAGAGCGCGCCAAGCTACAGCGCGACATCGCGGCCATGAAACGCGACGCCGAAAACGCCTGGGCGAACGAGCGCATGGAAAACGCCGTGCTGCGCGAGCGCATCAACGACGTGGCGGCCGAGGTGGCACGGCTGACCGCGACGCTCGAAGGTCCGGAATCGCCGATCGATACCATCCTTAGCGCCGACACCGGCCGGCCGGCGGAGGCGCCCGCTGCGACCAACGGAAGTGGTACGCCATCCATCGCGCCGGGCAGCACGGAGTCGAAGGGTAGCCTCGCCGACCGCATTCGCGCCTTGCAGGGCCGCGCCTCGCGCGTTCCCCAGCCGACACGCGCCTAGATGCCGAAATTGCGGGCCTTCGGGCCGGTCGTTCACGGGACCGGTTGAGCTAGTCGCTTGACTTGGTCGCCTGCTGCCTTAAACCCTGCCCCCGGTGCGGGCGCTTAGCTCAGCGGGAGAGCGTTCCCTTCACACGGGAGAGGTCGTAGGTTCAATCCCTACAGCGCCCACCATTCTTCCTCCTGGCAGATCCAATCGGCAGTCCAAGCCGTCGCCGGCTCGCTCACTCTGATAGCAGCGCTCCGGTGGCGGCTCCGCCGCTGGTGTGCTTCCTCTTACAGGAAACTTACTTCCGACGCTTGCGGCGGGACTTTTTCGCGACCGATACCTTGCGCGCGGCCGCCGACTTGTTGATTGCGAACTCCTCGAGCTTGTGGCCTTGCTTGATCAGTGCGGCGAGCCAGCGCGGCCGGGCACCACGTCCAGCCCAGGTTTCGCCGCCGGGACCGCGAAACTTCGGAGCAACCTTTCGACCTTTCATCGAGGAGCGGCGACCCCACGCGCGCGCCGCGCGACCATTAGTTTCGGAGCCCAGACGAGAAAGCTGCTGCTCGAGCTCGTTGCGTTTCTGACCAAGTCTCTTGTCGATGTCGGCGCGCAGCGATAGCAGCGCTTCAACGTCCATGCTTTTCAGGTTCACTGCTGACATAGAGGCCTCCCATACGTGAAAGCGAGTTGAGGTTTGATAGAACTATTCAACTGAAACGCAAAGCACGCCAAGGTGGCACGGGTATCAAACACAAACCTATCGTCACACGGGTATAAAACACAAACCTATCGTCAATTGTGTTTCCGGCAGACTGCATTGGCAGCTCCGCCGCTCACGTTACCTCCCCCGTATTTTAGCAATACCGCGCACGGCGCGAGCGACCCGTGATCATCACCCGCAGGTAAATAACGCAAATCATTGCGCGCTGCTTTCTCCATTCCGCAGGTATTGGATGCATATTGGCTATCACGGCGCCGTTTCAAAAACCGGCGGCAAACTGTCAAGCTTTGAAAAATATTCGGATTTCCGATTTGATTTACCGTTATGCGAGGAAGGAGTGTGGATTCGACAGGGTTCAATCCACCATCAAATTCCCGTGTTCGCGTCCACTGCGGGAACTTCCATCAGGCGCGTTCGACCAAGCGCCCAGTCGCGTCATTCGATGACCTCGTCGGCGCGGGCCATCAGCAAGGGCGACACCGTGAGATCGAGCGCCTTTGCAGTCTTGAGATTGATGACCAGCTCGAATTTCCGCGGCGCCTGGATCGGCAGATCGGCGGGCATGGCGCCTTTGAGGATGCGACCGCCATAGCGGCCGATCTCGCGGAACGCCTCGGCGAGGCGGGGACCATAGCTCATCAGGCCGCCGGCATCGACGAATTCACGCCAAGGATAGACCACGGGCAGATCATGCTGGGCCGCGAGAGCTACCAGTTGCGTGCGCCTGCGGGTGAAGAAGGCTTCGGAGCTGACGATGAGCGCTTCGGTTCTTTGCCGGGCGGCGGCAGCAAAAGCCGAGGTGACGTCGCTCTCCGTGCCGGCCTTGAGAACAAGCAGATTGAGACCGGCGGCGCGGGTCACGGCCTCGATGTCTCTGGTCTCGATGTCGCCGATCAGCCCGGTTGGATTCACCAGCAGCGCCATCCTTTTCACCCCGGGCGCCAGCTCACGCAGGAATTCCAGGCGCTTCAAGGCCAGTGGCGCCGCATGTAGGGCGACGCCGGTGGCGTTGCCACCTTCGCGCCTGAAGCCAACCACGGTTCCAAGTTGGACCGGATCGAATGCGCTCAAGAACAGGATCGGGATTGTCGTCGTCTCGGCCTGCGCGGCCTGCGCCGCAGTGGTACCGATGGCGACGATCAGCGCCACCTTGCGGCGCGCGAGATCGGCCGCCAACTCCGGCAGCCGATCATTCTGACCGTCCGCCCATCGATATTCGACTGCGAGGTTGCGGCCTTCGACATAACCCGCGTCAGCCAGGCCCTGCTGGAACCACACGAACAATTGCGGCGCCGCGTCGCGCGAGCCACCGCTGAGGTAGCCTATGACCGGCATGGGTTGGGTCCGCGCCGAACCAATGAGCGACCACGCTGCCAGTCCTCCACCGAATAAGGCGATAAATTCCCGCCGTCTCATTGAGCTGCACTCGACCCCCGTTCGCGGGGACACGCCCATCCGCAAGGCAAATTATGACACAACGCCACACCCCTTCATGTGATCTACTTCACACAAGGTCGCTGTCTGCCCGCCCGTCCGGATGCCCAAAGTGCGCTTCGTTTTGCCCGAATTTGCTTCTTGACCGGACGCGGCCGTGCCGTTGCAGGCCGGTTGGGCCCGGCCCGACCGCCGCAATTTCGGGCGAATGTCCGGCCTAGATTACCTTTGACCGCCGGCACCGACCCCTGGGGAGGGAGACTTGCAGCGACGCAGATTTATGATCGGCGCGACGGCCATGCTCGCCGGCGTCGCCGTGCCCGGGTTGACCCGCGCCAACGTTCCGACCCCCTACAGCTTCGACCTGCAGCCTCCGACCACGAGCAAGGAAGCCTTTATCAAGTGGGCGGTCGAGCACCGCGGGGAGAACCCGAAGGTCCTGGCGGCACGCTGGGACCGCTACGTGTTCCTGCGCGCCAACAACGATTTTGTGAACGCCCGCAACGGCCGCGCCTTCCTGCTCACCCCGCGCGACGAGTTCGTGCTCAAGCGCGATATCGTGCGCGCCTACGAGCGCGACTTCCACGATATCGGCTGGGGCGTCACCATCTCCGGCCCGCTGGTGGTCAGCCGCATGACCTCGACCATCGACGTGCAGATGGGCGAGAAGGTGCTGGAGATCGGCACCGGCTCCGGCAACCAGTCGGCCTATCTTGCGAACCTCACCGACAAGGTCTGGACGATCGAGATCATCAAGCCGCTGGCGGAGCGCACGCGCGGCATCTACGACGACCTGATCGCGCGCGGCTATACCGAGTTCAAGTCGATCAATACCAAGAGCGCCGACGGCTATTACGGCTGGGAAGAGGCGGCGCCGTTCGACAAGATCATTGTCACCTGCGGCATCGATCACATTCCGCCGCCGCTGCTCAGTCAATTGCGCCCGAACGGCATCATGGTAATTCCGGTCGGCCCGCCCGGTCAGCATGTCATTCTCAAGGTCCTGAAGCAGCAGGGCCCCGACGGCTCGATCCGGGTGGCGCGTTCGAACGTCTATAACAAGGTCGTTCCGTTCGTGGCCTTTACCAAGCTCGACGGCGACGCCATCAAAGGCACCCATAACGGCGGCAGGCGGTGAGCGTTCACCTCGCCGCAACAGATCTCTGCGATCCTCGGCAAACCGCTTGCAAACGACCCACCAAAACGATCCCATGACATGAGGTAATAGCGATGCTTGTGCGTCTCCTTGCCGGCGCCGGCCTTCTGGCGGCGATCTGCCTTCCGTCCGCTGCCTCCGCGCAGTACTACGATCCTGACGGACGCTTCGGCGGCGGCGCGCCGATGTCGCGGTTTTTTGGCGGTGGCGGGTTCGGCGGCTCGTCGGCCGGCCGCACGACCGTGAGCTATCCCGGCAATCATCGGCCCGGCACGATCGTGATCAGCACGCGCGAGCGCCGGCTCTATCTCATGCTCGGTAACGGCCAGGCATTGAGCTACGGCATCGGTGTCGGCCGCGTCGGCTTCACCTGGAGCGGCGTCACGAGAATTTCCGCCAAACGGGAATGGCCTTCCTGGACACCGCCCGCGCAGATGCGCCAGCGGCGGCCCGACCTGCCCCGCCACATGGCCGGCGGCGTCGACAATCCGCTCGGCGCACGCGCGATGTATCTCGGGTCGAGCCTCTACCGCATCCACGGCTCGAACGAGCCAGAAACCATCGGTCAGGCCGTGTCGTCAGGCTGCTTCCGCCTGACCAACGAGGACGTGATCGATCTCTACAATCGCGTCCCGGTCGGGGCGACGGTCATCGTGCAGCAGTGACGAAAGGGACTAGCAACACGTAGCGAACACAGCCAGGGCCTTCGCTATTCACTACTCGCTAGCGGCTCAGTCCCTTGCCGGCGAGGTCGTCGAGGTATTCCTGCCAATTGACCTCCCGGTTCCGGCCCAGGCTGAGGAAATAGTCCCAGCTGTAGATGCCGGTCGAATGCATGTCGTCGAAGATCAGCTTTACCGCGTAGTTGCCGATCGGCTCCACCTTGATGATACCGACGTTTTTCTTGCCCGCGACGGTCTTGCGTTCGGCGGGTGAATGGCCCTGCACCTCGGCGCTCGGGCTCTTGACCCGCAGATATTCGGCGCTGAGATCGAACGTCTCCCCATTGTCGAAGGCGATGGTCAGCGCCTTGCGGTCCTTGTGCAACCGCAGTTCCGTCGGCCACGGGGTCGTTGCATTACCATTCATGGCAACCTCTTAGCTCGCCCGCCGCCCGCGCGCCACCCGTCAATGCCACCTCCCGGGCATTGTGCGTCGCGGTGTGCGCCGCCATGATGCTGGCGCGAATCCGGACAATGCTCGCGCCCATGAAGTCCACCGCCATCGTCGCAGTCACGCTCGCCGCCGCGAGCGTCGTCATGGCCGCAGCCGAGCACAGCGAGATCACCAGCCGGCGCGCCAGCGAGCGCAAGGCCTTCACCGATGCCGAGATCGCCGAGGGCTTTCTCAAGACCGCGTTCGGCGCCGAGCTGGACCTCGCCGGCACGACCAACCGCATCCGCCGCTTCGACGGTCCGGTGCGGGTGCATGTGGAAAGCCGCGCGCAACCCGACCGCCGTGGCGAGGTCGCCGGGGTCGTCGCCGACATCCGCACCCATATCCAGCACCTCGACATCGCCGTGGTGGAGAACGCCGCCGACGCAAACATGGTAGTGACGCTAGTGCGCGACCGCGATCTCCCTCGTGCCATGAGCAGGATCTACGGCCGTGAGCGCGCGCGGCTCATTCAGCGCTCGCTGGCGCCGCAATGCCTGTCCAGCTTCCGCAAGGACGAGAATTTCCGCATCATCCGCTCCGACGTCATCATCGTCGCCGACGCCGGCGATTTCATCTTCTACGATTGCATCTATGAGGAGCTGCTGCAGGCGCTGGGCCCGATCAACGACACCAACGCGGTACCATGGACGATGTTCAACGACGACGTGCAAATGGGCTTCTTCGACGTCTACGACCAATACCTCCTCAACATTCTGTACGACCCGCGCATCCGGCCCGGCATGGCCGCCGACGAGGTGCGCGCCCTCCTGCCGGAGGTGATGCCGGCGGTGCGCGCCTTCGTCACGCGCGTGAATAAGATGGAGCCTTGATCAATCTCCGGTCGCGCGCTGTCCGATCCCGTCCGAGCGCTCGGGCGGCGGGGCGACGTGAAAATCGATCACGCAGACGCCACCCGACTTGAGCACGGCCACGCCCTTGGAAATCGCCGCCTTCACCTCGGCTGCGGTCTTGACCGGCCCGATCCCGACCGCGCCCTGCGCCTCCGCGAGCTTGGCGATGTCCGGCGCGGGATCCTCCATGCGCAATCCGATCCAACGGTTCTTGACCTCGCGGCCACGCGTGCGCGCGACCGTTTCCTGGTGCAGCTCGTCATTGAAATAGGAACGGTTGTTGTTGATCAGGACGAGCAGCGGAATGCGGTGGCGCACCGCCGTCCAGATCGCGGTCACGCCCATGCAATAGTCGCCATCGCCGAGCATCGCGATCGCGTGGCGGCCCATGCCCTGCAGCGCCAGCGCCGCGCCAACCGAAAGACCGGGACCCGAGCCCAGTCCGCCGCCACCGTCCTTGCCGAGATAGGCGAGTCCGTTCTGGAACGGCCAGATGTCGATCGGCCAGCCGCGGCCGAGCGTGCAGAAGCTCACGTTCTTGGGGTCATTAAACTCCGCGCGCAGCGTCGCGGCGATCTGCTCCATGGTGATGCCCGGCCCGTCGCCAGCATTGGACTTCGACGGCGGGCGCTGCTTCCACGGCTCTTTGCGGCTGTCGCCGCCCAGCGCCTCCAGCAAATCCTCGACCACCATGTCGCCGGTGGTCGCCATCGCTACGTCCACGGCCGGCAGCGCCTGGTATTCCATGTTGGCGCCGGTGTGCAGGTTCTGATCGAGGGTGGCGGCGATGATCTTGGCGGAGACCTTGCCCACGGCCTTCGCCTGGCGCAGCGCGCCGCCGAGGTCGACCCAGTCGAGCGCCAGGATGACGTCGGCCTCGCACAGGAGCTCGCGCGCCGCCTTGGGCAGCACGTTGAACGGCGGCAGGTAGTGAGCGGGGTGATCGGTCGGGAACATCGCGCCCTGCTTGAGGTCGCTCACCACGCAGGCGCCGAGCCGCTCCGCGAGGCGGATGCGCGATTGCCAGAGATCTCCTTTGCGCGAGCCGCGTCCGAACATGATTACCGGTCGCTCGGCGCGCGCGAGCAGCGCCGCAGCGCTCTCGACCGCGCCTTTGCCCGGCCGCGACTGTTGCGGCGGCGCGAACCGCGAGATCTCCGGCCATTCCGGCTCCTTGTCGAGGCGCTGCTCCTGGAAGCCGGCGTCGAGGCAGATGTAGACCGGCGCGGTCGGCGCCGTGCGCGTGGCGATGTTGGCGCGGCACATCGACTCCACCAGCGCCTGTGGGGACGACGGCTGGTCATCCCATTTGATGATCGAGCGTATATAGGCGCCCTGGTCGCGCGACGTATGAATCCAGTCGATCCACGGCCGGCGCTTTTCTGCGTCGACCGGTCCGGTTGCGCCGAGCACGATCATCGGCACGCGATCGCACCATGCATTGAACAGGCTCATCATGCCGTGCAGGAGTCCGACATTGCTGTGCAGCACGCAGGCCATGGGCTCGCCGGTCGCCTTGGCGTAGCCATGCGCGATCGCGACCGAATGATCCTCGTGCAGGCATAGCAGGATACCCGGCCGTTCGTTGCCGAGGTGATTGACCAGACTGTCGTGGAGCCCGCGATAGCTCGCGCCCGGGTTGAGGCTGACATACGGAACCCCCAGGCGGCGGAGCATCTGCGCGGCAATATCGCTGCCCCAGGCAACTTTCTCGTCGGGTTTTCCTTCAATCCGGTCCAATTGCATTTGTCACCTCGTCATGAACGCACGCGAAATCGCCGATCGCGAATGTTGATTTGCTGCGTCAATGACGCCCGCGTTCGAATGGGCAGAACGGCTTTCCCACCACCTGATCTTCTGCTTACATGACCTGCAAAAGAAGTGAAACTAGGCGGCCGTGCAGCCCGGGGCCGGTCGTCAATAAGAATTCGGGAGGGGCAACGGTCCGATGCAAACTCAACCTGGCGAGATGCACGCTTTCAGACCAATTTCCTGATCGGGCCTTGCAAGGCCGAAACATGCGGGATGCGCTGACGCACGCGTCGCGACCCGCGCGCGCATGAGCGATATCTCGGAGGGTGGAAGAGATGGAGAGTATCGGGGGGGAACTTGCCTTCATGGCCACCTCCGCCGGCAAGGCCTTCCTGTTGATGGTCGAGCCTCACCGCCTGATGTTCCTCGGGCTCGGCTGCATCATGGGGCTCATACTCGGGATCGTTCCCGGGATCGGCGGGCTTGCCGGCACGGCGATGCTGCTGCCGTTCACCTTCACGATGGACCCCTACTCGGCGTTCGCGCTGCTGCTCGGCCTCGGCGCGACCACCGCCACCGGCGACCCTATCCCCGCGGTCCTGTTCGGCGTGCCCGGAGGTGCCGCCTCGGCGGCGACGGTGCTCGATGGCTTCCCGATGGCGAAGAAGGGCGAGGCCGGACGTGCGCTCAGCGCGGCCTACATGTCTTCGCTCATGGGCGGCATCTTCGGCGCGCTGCTGCTCGCGATCAGCATCCCGATCCTGCGGCCGGTGATGCTGTTCATCGGCTCGCCTGAGCTGCTGGCGTTTTCCATCCTCGGCATATCCATGGTCGCGGTGCTGTCCGGCAATGCGCCGCTGCGCGGGATCACCGCCGGCTGCTTCGGCGTCATGATCGCGATGATCGGCACTGATCCACAGACCGGCACGCTGCGCTGGACCATGGACAGCCTCTATTTGTGGGACGGCCTGCCGCTGGTGCCTCTGTTGCTCGGCGTCTTTGCGCTGCCGGAGCTGTGCGACCTCCTGATCGCGCGGGTCGCGATCTCGTCCGACACCTCGACCGCCAACATCTATAAGGGCCAGTGGCAGGGCGTGAAGGACTGCTTCAGGAACTGGTGGCTGATCCTGCGCTGCTCCTGGATCGGCGGCGGCATTGGCTCGATTCCCGGCATCAGCGCGGCGGTGGTCGACTGGCTGGCGTACGGACACGCGCTCAAGACCGAGAAAGGCGCCAGCCAGACCTTCGGCAAGGGTGACGTGCGCGGTGTGATCGCGTCCGAGAGCTCCAACAACGCCAAGGAAGGCGGCGCGCTGGTTCCGACCATCGCGTTCGGCGTGCCCGGCAGTGCCACGATGGCCATCCTGCTCGGCGCTTTCCTCATCCACGGCCTGGTGCCGGGCCCCGACATGCTGACCAAGAACCTCAGCGTTACCTATTCGATGGTGTGGTCGGTGGCGCTCGCCAACATCCTGGGCGCCGGCCTGTGCTACGCATTCAGCCCGCAATTCGCCAAGATCGCGACGTTGCGCTACACGCTCATTCTCCCGGCGGTGCTCGGCATCGTCTATATCGGCGCGTTCGAAGCCAGCCGGCAATGGGGCGATCTGATCACGCTACTGTTCTTCGGCGTGGTTGGCTGGATCATGAAGCAGGCCAAATGGCCGCGGCCGCCGCTCATCCTTGGCGTGGTGCTGGGCGACACCATCGAGCGCTACATGTTCATCTCGATCGAGCGCTACGGCATGAGCTGGCTGCTGCGGCCGGTCGTGGCCGTGCTGTTCCTGATGGCGATCGTCGGGCTGGTGCGGCCGCTCCTAAGCGACATCCGCAGCCAGGGCGGTCTGCGCAAGATGCTGACAAGCTTCCAGGGGCCGACCTTCCATCCCGCCCAGCTGTTCACCGTCTTTATGATCATTGTGATCGGTGCGGCGGTCGTTGCGTCGGCGCGCTGGGACTTCAGCGCCAAGATCGTGCCGATGGTGGTCGGCATCACCGCGCTGGTGGCGGCGGGGCTCAGCCTGTTCAACGACCTGTGCCGCAAGTCGGCCGCGCCGGCGACCGAGGGATTGGTTGGGCAGGTGCAGCACGAGGTGGAGCAGAAGATCCACATGGATCTGACCTCCGACACCGGGCATCTGCAGACGCGCGAGATCATCGTGCGGGCCGGCTGGTTCTTCGGCTATCTCATCGGTTTCATGGCGATCATGGCGGTCATCGGGCTGATCCCAACGGTGGCCGTGTTCGTCGTGTTCTTCATGCGATGGGAGGCGCGCGAGCGCTGGACGCTGGTCATTCCCTACGCCACCATCCTGGTCATCTTCATCTGGTTCACCTTCGACTATGTCATGGCCGTGCCCTGGCCGCCGACGCTGCTCGGCCAGTGGTTCCCGGCGCTCAAGGCGATCCCGTCGGTGTAGAACTGTGCTGCTGCAATGCTGACCTGCCGGATCGCAGCCTGGCTGCCTTTGACATGATAGCCCCTGCTCTGGATTACTGATTACCGACGACGACTGTCATGGAGCGGCACGTGTCGGGGACGGACGCAGCGAAGACCGGCGAGGGGTTGTTTCGCTCGGCCGTCAGCACGCTGCAGGCCAAGTCGCTTGCCATCGTCGGCGCATCTGAGCGCGCGCGCTGGTCGAGCGAGATTTTCAAGAACCTGCGCGAGTTCGGCTATGCCGGACGCGTCGCGCTGATCAATCCGCGCCAGAGCCAAGTCTTCGGTCAGCCCTGCCATCCCTCGTTGCGCGACCTTCCCGAGCCGGTCGACCATGCATTGGTGATTGTGCCGGCGGCGGCCGTCCCGGCCGCGCTCACCGATGCGGAGGAGATCGGCGTCAAATCCGCCACCGTCTACGCCTCGATGATGGGCGACGGGGAGGAGCCGGAGTCGAAAGAGCGCGGCGCCTGGCTCGACGCCTTCGTGGCGAAGAGCCACCTGCGCGTCGCCGGCCCGAATTGCATGGGCGCCTACTCCTATCGCGAGCGCCTGCTCGGCTATCCCAACACCGATCTGTGTCGGCTCGAGCCGGGCTCCACCGCTTGCATCTTCCAGTCCGGTGGCACCATCCAGTTCTGGATGCGGGCCGCCGCCGAGCGCGGGCTGCGCTACTCCTACTGCATCACCTCGGGCAACGAGCCCGATCTCGGCCTTGCCGACTATCTCAACTTCGTCATCGACGATCCGGCGACGCGCAAGGTCGTCCTGTTCATCGAAGGCATCCGCCGCCCGCAAGCTTTCATGCATGCCGCCGGCCGCGCCCTCGCCATGGGTAAGCCGATCCTTGCCATCAAGACCGGCGCGACCGCGGAATCCCAAGCGGCCTCGCAGTCCCACACCGGCGCGATCGCCGGCGACTACGCCGCCTACCTCGCCATGTGCGAGCGCTACGGCATCGTCAATTTCCGCTCGCTCGACGATCTCGTCGAGGCGGCGCTCGCCTTCGACGGCGGCCGGTTGCCGAAGGGGCCACGCATCGGTTTCGTCACCACCTCGGGCGGGACGGTCGACCTGCTCTACGACTATGCCGAGGACGAGGGCGCGGTCATGCCCGATTTCGCCGATGCCACCAAGGCCGCGCTCAAGCCCATGATGCAGGACGGCATCGCGCCGAAAAATCCGCTCGACGTCGGCATTCCCTCGACCCTCGACGTCGCCGCCAGACTCTGCGAGACGGCGGCGCGCGACCCCGCAATCGACATGGTAGCCTGGGCCTCGCCAATGCCGCGCAGGGGCGACGCCTGGGGCGACGTGACGCCGCTGAAGCAGCTCATGACCAGGACCGACAAGCCGATCGTCGCGTTCGGCCGCATCATTCATCAGATCAGCGACAGCCAGATCGCGTCCCAGCAGGCGGCAGGCTTCCCGTTCCTGCAGGGCATTCAACCGACCATCCGCGCGCTCAACGGCCTGTGGTTCCACGCCGCACGCGCCGGCCGCGTGCCCCCCACTCCACCGGCGGCGCCGCCGAGCGACCTGTCACCCGCCAACCTCGAAGCGACACTCGCGCGCTACGGCATCGCGCTGCCGAAGAACGAAACGGTCGCGAGTGCGGCCGACGCCGCCGCGGCGGCCGAGCGCATCGGCTTTCCCGTCGCGCTGAAGATTCGCTCGTCCGACATATTACACAAGACCGAGGCCGGCGGCGTGGCGCTCGACTTGCGCGGCCGCGAGGCGGTGCAGGCGGCCGCAGATACCCTCATCGCCTCGGCGCGCGCCGTGCAACCGGACGCACGCATCGATGGCTTCCTCGTGCAGGAGATGGTCGCAGGCGTCGAGGCCATCGTTGGCGCGCGCAGCGACCCGCTCTACGGACCGATGTTGCTGATCGGCGCCGGCGGCGTGCTGGTCGAGCTCGCCGAGGACGCGGCGCTGCGGATGCTGCCGATCAGCGCCGCCGAGGTCGCCGGCATGATCGACGGCTTGAAGCTGGCAAAGCTACTGGCCGGCTTTCGCGGGCGGCCGGCCGCGGATCGCGCCGCGCTCGAAGCCGCCGCGCTTGCAGTCGGCCAATTCTTTCTGGATCATTGCACAAAAATAAAGGACATCGAGATCAACCCGCTCGTGGTGCGGCCGCCCGATCTCGGGTTTACCCGAGATCGGCAGCCTAAACTGCCCAAGTCGGCAAAAGCCGACTTGGGTCGGGCGGTCGCGGTGGACGTGCGGGTGATCTGGCGGGAGGAGGCGTAGACTTTTCGTTGGTCGCATTTTCTGCGGAAAACCGGTGCCCACTTTTCCCGGAAAATGCTCCTAGGAAGGTGACTGATGGATTTCGAATTGCCGGAGGAGCTGCGCATCCTCAAATCCGGGCTGCGGCGCTTCGTCGACGCTGAGTTGATCCCGATCGAGCGTCAGACGACCGACGGCGAATACATCAAGCCGGACTATCTCGAGCGCTTCGAGAAGCGCGCGAAGGAGCTCGGCATCTGGCAGCTCGACGTCCCCGAGGAATATGGCGGCGGCGGCATGTCGATCCTGGCGCGTGCCGTGGTCTGGGAGGAACTCTCCCGCACCATCGCCATCCCGGCACGCGGCGAGGGCATCACCGGGCCGTCCGCGCGCGGCATTCTCTATTCGCTCAAGGGCGAGATGAAGGAGAAATACCTGCTGCCGCTGCTGCGCGGCGAGAAGAAGGCCTGCTTCGCGCAGACCGAGCCCGACGCCGGCTCCGATCCCGGCGGGATGCGCACCACGGCCGTGCGCGACGGCGACCACTACGTCATCAACGGCGTCAAGCGCTTCATTACCGGCGCCGGCCATGCCGACTTCATGCAATTGATGGCGGCGACGGATCGCGCGAAGGGGTCGCGCGGCGGCATCTCCTGCTTCATCGTCGACATGGACGCGCCGGGCGTGAAGCTCGGCACTTCGTACGAGACCATGATGGGCGACCGGCCCTGGGAGATCGTGCTCGACAATGTGCGCGTGCCGGCGAGCCACCGCGTCGGCGACGAAGGCGAAGGCATGCGCTACGGCCAGCAATGGCTCAATATCGGCCGGGTCAAGCACGGCGCCCGCGCGCTCGGCGTGGCGGAGCGCTGCCTTGAGATGGCATCGTCCTACGCCAAGCAGCGCTCGACCTTCGGCCGCCCCCTCGCCGAGCGCCAGGCCGTGCAATGGATGCTGGCCGACATGTTCATCGAGCTGCAGGCGGCGCGGCTGCTCGTCTACAAGACCGCCAGCCGCCTGGACCAGGGCGAGGAGGCACGCGAGGATGCCTATGTCGCCAAGTACTTCGCCGACGAAATGGCATTCAAGGCCGCCGACCAGTGCATGCAGATCCACGGCGGGATCGCGCTCACCACCGATCTGCCGATCGAGAAGATGTGGCGGCAGCAGCGCAGCTACCGCATCACCGAAGGCGCGACCGAGGTGATGAAGATGGTGATCGCCCGCCACGTGCTGAAGGCCTACGGCTGAACGTCGATCGAAAGGTTGCATCATGGCCTTTTCCAGCTGGCGCGGCGTCGTGGGCATGATCAACCCGACCATGCGGCCGGGCGTCACCGAGGAGGTCGTCCGCCTGCTGCCGGAAGGCATCGGGCTCATTCCGCTGTTCCTCAACATCCGCCGGGGCACCGAGGACGAGTTCGAAAAGATGATGCCGGCCTATGAGGAGCTGATCGCTGTGCTGGCGGAGCAAGGCTGCGACCTGATCCATCCCCATGGCGCGCCGCCGTTCATGGTGCAGGGCCGCAAGCGCGAGGCCGAGATCGTCAAGGCCTGGGAGAAAAAGTTCAAGACGCCGATCATGAGCGTGGCGCAGAACCATGTGAACGCGCTCAAGGCAGTGAAGGCCAAGACCATCGTCGGTGCCACCTATTTCCCGCCCAAGCTCAACGCCATCTTCGCGAAATATTTCCGCGACGCCGGCTTCACCGTGCGCGGCATGGAAGGCATCGACGTGCCGTTCGACAAGGTGCAGGAGCTCGCGAGCCAGCAGGTCTACGCTCACATCAAGCGCAATTTCCTCAAGGCCAAGGGCGCCGATGCGATCTACATGCTCGGCTCCGGCTGGCGCACGCTCGACATCATCGCGACGCTGGAGCAAGACCTGCAGGTGCCGGTCGTGCACCCCGGTGCCGGCGCGGGTGTGGGAAATCCAGAAGCGCCTGCGCGTGCGCGAGCCGCGGCAGGGCTTCGGCCATCTGCTGGCGGCGTTGCCGTAGGCGGGCCGAGCGATGATCCGCTCCGCCACGCGACGCATTTCTGCTCTGGCCGCCGCCATCTGCATTGCGCTGTCGATGATGCGCGGTGCGACTGCCCAAACGGTCGAGGCCTTTTACAAAGGCCGTACCATCACCATGATGGTGGGCGCCGCACCTGGTGGCATCAACGACATCTCGGCACGGCTGGTGGCGCGACATCTGTCGCGCTTCGTTGCCGGGGCCCCTAGCATCGTCGTGCAGAACAATCCCGGCGGCGGCGGGCTGGTCACCGCCAATCGCCTGTTCGTCAATGCCGAGAAGGACGGCACCGTGCTCGCCAAGCTCGAGCGGGCGGTGCCGCAGCTCGCCATCCAGGGCCATCCCAACGCCCAGTTCGATCCGGCGAAATTCATCTGGCTCGGCAGCCTGTCGTCCTACGCCGACGACGCCTATCTCATGCTGGTCAACGCCAATCATCGGGTGCGGACCGTGGGTGAACTGAAGAGCCCCGGCCTGTCGGTGACCCTCGGCGCCGATAACGCGGCGTCGAGCAACCTGCTCTTTGCGGTCATCGCCAAGGAGGTGCTCGGCCTCAACGTCAATATCGTGCGCGGCCATACTGGCGCGGCGCCGCTGTTTCTCGCCATGCAGCGCGGCGAGCTCGACGGCCAGA
>Ga0126377_10000202_pt1 | contig 34429 bp, 27 predicted proteins | sample PanSoiMetPlot_22_FD_92647 | JGI IMG/M metagenome (GOLD analysis project Ga0126377, IMG submission 92647) | Tropical forest soil microbial communities from Panama - MetaG Plot_22 | ecosystem: Environmental > Terrestrial > Soil > Tropical forest > Bulk soil | place: Panama | collected 2016-02-17 | reverse complement strand
CGAGGCGATCCTGGCCGCGACGCTTATCGTATTCCTTTTCGCCTATCTCAATCTCAATCGCTGGCACGTGCGCTACGCCCACATCACTGTGGCCTGGCTTGCCTTCCTTGCGGCGCTCGTTGCGCTCGCGCTCTACGAGCCGCCGATCGCCTCGGGTATCGCACGCGTGTCACTCTTTGTCGTCGCTTTGCTGGGCTTCGCATTGGTCGTCTATCTCTCGTTCCATGGTTTCGACCGCGCCGTCCTCTTGATCCCGACATGGCTGTTGCTCGTGCTGTGGGTGATCACGGCCGCGCTTGCGGTCAGCGCCGTCATCACTAATGACATCGTCGGCCCGGCCCTGCTCGGTGGGCTAGTGCTGATCGTGATGCTGATCGGATTTACGGTGATGCAGCACGCCTTCGCCGGCGGCGTGACCAGCGGCATCGTCTCCGACGTCGAGCGTCGCGCGCTCGCGCTCACTGGTGCCGGGGACATGATCTGGGACTGGGACGTCTCCGCCGACAAAGTCTTCACGAGCCCGGAGACCGAGACGCTGCTCGGGCTCAAGCGCGGCTCGCTCGAGGGCCCGGCGGCACGTTGGTTGGATGTGTTGCACCCGCTTGATCGCGACCGATTCCGCGCCGTGCTTGACAGCGTTCTCGAGCAACGCCGTGGGCGGTTGAGCCAGGACTTCCGCCTGCGCACGCCTGACGGCCATTACCTGTGGCTCACGCTGAAGGCGCGGCCGGTGGTGGGCTCGGACGGTGAGGTGGTGCGGCTCGTCGGCACCCTCACCGACGTGACCGAGTTCAAGAATGCGGAGGAGCGGCTCCTCCACGACGCGGTGCACGACAGTCTGACCGGTTTGCCCAACCGCGAGCTGTTTCTCGACCGGCTGGAGGGCGTGATCGCATTCGCCAAAGCCGATTCCGCCATCGAGCCGACGGTGATGGTGATCGATCTCGACCGATTCAAGCAGGTCAACGATTCGCTCGGCGTTGCGGTGGGCGATTCGATCCTGCTGACGTTGGCACGGCGGCTTGGGCGTTTGATCAAATCTCAGGACACGCTCGCTCGCCTGGCAGGCGATCAGTTCGCACTTATCCTCCTGTCGGAACGCGAAACCGAGCGCGTCATCGGCTTTGCCGAGACCCTGCGCAAAGCGCTGCGCGCCCCCATAACATTCAACGACCGAGAGCTCTTTCTCACCGCTTCAATCGGGGTCGCGCTCCGCGACAGTGAGCCGCGCCGCACGGAGGAGGTTCTCAAGGATGCGGAGCTTGCGATGTATCATGCCAAGCGTATTGGCGGCGACCGCATCGAAGTGTTCAAAGCCTCGATGCGGTCGCGCCTGGGCGACCGCGTTACGCTCGAATCCGAATTGCGGCGGGCACTCGAGCGCGAGGAGATCGCCATCCTATACCAGCCGATCGTTCGCCTTGAGGATCGTTCGATTGCAGGCTTCGAGGCGATGCCCCGCTGGAGGCATCCCAAAGCAGCCGATGCGTCGCCTGCGGAGTTCATCGCCATGGCCGAGGAGGTTGGCCTCATCGTCGATCTCGGCATGTTCGTGCTCGAGCGCGCGGCGCGGCAGCTGAGCAGCTGGCAGCGCGCCATGCGCCGGCGCGACCCGCTGTTTGCCACGATCAATATGTCATCGCGTCAACTGCTGCGGCAGGACCTGATCCACGATGTGCGCACGGTCATCGCGCGGGCGGGCCTTGCGCGCGGCACGCTCAAACTGGAGCTCACGGAATCGCTGGTAATGGAAAATCCCGAGCACTCGGCGCAGATGCTGCAGCGCATCCGCGATCTTGGCGCCGGGCTGGCGCTTGATGACTTCGGGAGTGGCCACGCCTCGCTCGCCTATCTGCAGCGGTTTCCGTTCGATCTCATCAAGATCGATCAGTCCTTCGTGCGGACCAACGGCAAGGGAGCACGCCCCGTGATCCTGCGTTCGATCATAGCGCTCGCGCACGACCTCGGCATGGAAGTGGTAGCCGAAGGCGCTGACACCGATTCTGATGCGGTCGAGCTCTTTCAGCTCGGTTGCGAGTACGCGCAGGGCTTGCGCTTCGGTGAGCCGATGAGCGAGGACGATGCCAAGGCGCTTTTGGAGGACAATGGCGCGAGAAACGAGGGCGGTCTCGCGCTTCGCACGCAGATCGTTCAGTAGCAGCCATTACGGGCGCGAGCAAAGCCCGCGACTCCCGATTCCGTAAACTCTTGCCTGCACTTGGGGACCGCGGCTCTCGCCGCCATCGCCGCTCGACGAATGAGTAACCGAGCGGATTCGTCTAAATAGTTGAGCGACGTGCGTACCTACGCGTGCCCAGCCTCGCTCGAGAGCATGCCAAGATCGATCCCGATCTTCCTCAGCGCCTTTTCGTATTTGCCGCCGGTATCCTGGCCGAAAATCAGCTCCGCATCGGCGGCGCAATGTAGCCAGCCGTTATGCTGAATCTCATTCTCGAGCTGACCCGGCGCCCATCCGGCATAACCGAGGGCGAGAATGGCGCTTTGCGGCCCCTCTCCGCGTGCAATCGCCTTGAGGATGTCGAGCGTTGCGGTCAGGCAGATGCCTTCATCGATCGGCAGTGTTGAGTTCTCGATGAAGAAGTCGCTCGAATGCAGGACAAAGCCGCGTTGGGTGTCGACCGGACCGCCCTTGAGCACCTTCACGCCGCCGGCGCGCCCCGGAAGCTTGATCAGCTCAGCCGCGGGGACAACCTCGAGCTGCACCAGGAGGTCGGCAAAGCTGATGTGCGCCGCCGGCTGATTGACGACGATGCCCATGGCGCCCTCGGTGGAATGCGCGCAAACATAGATCACACTGCGAGCAAACCGGTCATCGCCCATGGACGGCATCGCGATCAGCATCTGGCCGTCCAGATAGCCGCGTTTGCCAGGCTTGCGCGGCTGCGGCTTGGACTTTGCCGCTTTCTCGGGCGTCATCGCCTCGGGACGCGGCGTCTCGGATTCGGGGTCGGAGGTCGCCTCGTCCTCGTCCTGCATGCTGGTCTTGCGAGGAAACTTCATGTCGAAATGCTACCTGATTGGGCGCCGATTGCAAACGACGCACACTCGCAAATCCGTACATGCTTCGTGCCACGATTCGAGCCGAAGCGTAGTAAGATCTGTGTCCTTTCCATGTATGTTCTTCATGTATGTTCCGCCAGCCGGTTCCGATTACACGCGGGTTCACGATGAATTCAGTGGCACGCGAAAAGTTTCAGCCGTAGATCGGGCGACCATGACCGGTCTCAAGCGGCTGCGGCGGAGCGCCGCGCTCGTCGGCATCTGCACGATGAGCCTGATCGCGGCAAGCGACGCGAGCGCCGACGACGCCTCGCCATGGGACGGCGACGCCCGCAGCGCCGTGCGCCTCGTCGCGGGCTCGTCACCCGCGCCTGAACAAGCCGCGATCCGCGCCGGCATCGCCATCCGGCTGAAGAACGGTTGGCACACGTATTGGCGCTATCCCGGCGATGCCGGCGTTCCGCCGCGTTTCGATTTTGCGGGATCCGAGAACGCCAAGTCCGTCGAGGTGCGCTGGCCTGCACCGCAGCGCATCTCCGAGCAGGGTCTGGTCGCGATTGGGTATGCCGGCGACGTCATCCTGCCGCTGGCGATCGTGCCGCAGAACAGGGAAAAGCCGGTCAAGCTCCGGCTCAAGGTCGATTATGCGGTGTGCGAGACGCTGTGCGTGCCGGCGGAAGGACAGGCGGAACTGGTGATCACCGGCGGCCCCTCCTCGCATGACGCCGCGTTGGCGGCGGCCGAAGCGCGGGTTCCGAAAACGGCCTCCCTGGGGGAGACCTTACCCTTCGCCGTCAAATCGGTTCGGCGCGAACAGGCTAGCCTTCGGCCTCGCGTCATCATCGACGTTGCGGCGCCGTCCGCAACCCAAGTCGATTTGTTTGCCGAGGGCCCAACACCGGATTGGGCGCTGCCGGTGCCGATGGCGGTCGCGGGCGCGCCGGCCGGCTTGCAACGTTTCGCTTTTGATCTCGACGGCGCACCGCCGGGAGCCACATACGACGGCGCGCGGATCGCGCTCACCGCGGTCGCGGGAGATAGCGCGATCGAGGTCACAGTCCGTCTCGACTAATTCGCGGGGCGCGCTAAGTTGGCGGGCCTTGCCCTCCAAACGGCACGGGGGATTCAAAACCACAATTAAGTGTCAAACCAAGAGGATGACGATCATGCCCATCAAGGTCGGAGATCAACTGCCCCAGACGAAGTTTCGCGTGATGACGTCGGAGGGGCCGGCGTGGAAGACCACCGACGAAATCTTTAAGGGCAAGAAGGTCGCGCTGTTCGCGGTGCCCGGCGCCTTCACCGGCACTTGTCACAAGATGCACGTTCCTTCGATCATGCAGAACGCCGACGCCATGAGGGCCAAGGGGGTCAACACGATTGCCGTCACCTCCGTCAACGACGTATTCGTGATGGATGCCTGGAAGAAGGCGTGCGCTGCCGACAAGGTCGATTTCCTCGCTGATGGCAACGGCGAGTTCGCCAAGGCGGTCGACCTTACCTTCGACGGTTCTGGCAATGGGCTTGGCACGCGCTCGAGGCGCTACGCCATGCTGGTCGAGGACGGCGTGGTGAGGAAGCTCAACATCGAGGAGGCGCCGGGTAAGGTCGAGGTCTCGGGCGGGGACGCCTTGCTCAAGCAGCTTTAACTCGAATCTCGAGGATGCAGAGCCGCCGGTCAGCTATGGCGGCTGCCCCTTGCCGGCCGGCAACCGCGCATCCTCGAGGGCCTCGCGGGCCAATCGGTCGGCGCGCTCGTTGAGCAAGTGGCCGGAATGCCCGCGTACCCAATGCCAACGCACGCGATGGCGTGTGAGCAGCGCATCGAGCCGCTGCCAGAGATCGACGTTCCTGACCGGCTTGCGATCTGCGGTGCGCCAGCCGTTTCGCTTCCACTGGTTAATCCAGGTGAGAATGCCGTTCCGCAAGTATTGGCTGTCGGTGTGAATGTCCACGAGACAGGGGCGCTTGAGCGCTTCGAGCGCCGCGATCGCAGCCATCAGTTCCATGCGGTTGTTGGTGGTGTGAGCCTCTCCGCCCTTCAGCTCCTTCTCTTGATCGCCAAAGGCGAGGATGGCGCCCCATCCGCCCGGCCCCGGATTGCCCGAGCAGGCCCCATCGGTGTGGATGACCACGTGCGGCTCGCTCATCCCTCGATTCCATAATCGCGCACGGTCTTGATCGCCTGGTGGAAGCGCAATTTTCGGTAATATTCGAATGGGTCCTTGGGCCGTACGAGCGCGCCGGGCGGCACGTCGAACCAATCGACCAACCGCGTGAGCAGGAAGCGCAGAGCCGCGCCGCGGGCGAGCAGCGGCAGCGCATGGCGCTCCTCGTCCGAGAGTGAACGCACCTGCGCATAGGCCTGTAGCAGGCTCCTACCCTTGGTGACGTTATAGGAGTGATCGCTTTCGAAGCACCAGGCGTTGAGACAAATCGCGACGTCATAGGTGAGCGCATCCGTGCAGGCAAAATAGAAGTCGATCAATCCCGAAAGCTTGTTGCCGAGGAAGAACACGTTGTCCGGAAAGAGGTCGGCGTGAATGACGCCCTGACGCAATTTAGACGGCCATGCCTTTTCGAGTTGGGAAAGCTCGGCGGCGAGAAAATGCTTTAAGTCGGGCTGCACCTCGTTCGCTCGTTGGCGGCAATTCTCGTAGAGCGGCCGCCACCCGTTGACCGACAGCGCGTTGACGCGGCTGTGTTTGAAATCGAGGCCGGCGAGATGCAGCCGCGCCAGCGCATCGCCAAGCGCGCCGCAGTGCACCGGCGACGGCCGCCTAATCCACATGCCGTCCAGGAAAGTGACCATCGCCGCCGGCCGGCCGGCGAGGCGACCCAGCACCTCGCCGCGTTTGTTCTTGACGGGCTGCGGGCAGCTGATACCACGCGCGTGCAGATGCTCCATCAAGCCGAGAAAAAACGGCAAGTCCTCGGACGCCACGCGCCGTTCGTAGAGCGTGAGGATGAAGTAAGCGCGGCTGGTATGGACAAGGAAGTTCGAGTTCTCCACACCTTCCGCGATGCCCTTATAGGCGAGCAGCTCCCCGACGTCGTAGTCGGCGAGAAACGCCCCAAGCTCCTCCGCCACGACATCGGTGTAGACGGCCACGTTCATCCCTCATGCGTGTGCCCACCTCCGGGCGGCGGCAAATCCGGAAACGGGGCTCGGTGGGAACGCGATGAATGACGATTTCCAATATCTGATTCAATAAGCGCGCGTCCTGTGCTCCGCCGCGCGCGAGCTCATTCCGCCGCCTCGGATCCGCGCAAGACCCGCGGCAGCGGGAAGAACATATCTTCATCGGCCGTGGTGATGGTCTGCACCTTCACGGCATAGCGCTCGGCGAACGCGCCGATGACCTCCTCGACCAGAACCTCCGGCGCGGAGGCGCCGGCGGTGACGCCGAGACTGGCGATCGAACCGAACAGCGACCAATCGATGTCGTCGGCCCGCTGCACCAGCGCCGCGCGCGGGCAGCCGGCGCGTTCGGCTACTTCCTTGAGGCGCTGGGTATTCGATGAATTAGGCGATCCGACCACCACCATGGCCTCGACCATCGGCGCCACCTTCTTGACCACCTCCTGACGATTGGTCGTGGCATAGCAGATGTCTTCCTTATGCGGCCCGTGGATGTTCGGAAAACGCGCCTTGAGCGCCGCTACGATACCGGCGGTGTCGTCGACGGAGAGCGTCGTTTGCGTCACATAAGCGAGGCGGCCGGGATCGCGCGGCACGAAACGCGCGACCTCCTCGACGGACTGGACCAGCGTGATGGCGCCCGGGGGAAGCTGCCCGACCGTTCCGACCACCTCGGGATGGTCGGCATGCCCGATCAGCACGATCTCGCGGCCGCGCTTGTGGTGGATCTCGGCCTCACGGTGCACCTTGGTGACCAGCGGACAGGTGGCATCTAGCGCGAACAGATTACGTTTTTGCGCCTCTGCGGGGATCGACTTTGGCACGCCGTGAGCCGAAAAGATCACAGGCGCATCGGTGGCGGGGATCTCGTCGAGCTCTTCGACGAAGATGGCGCCCTTGGCCTTGAGACTCTCGACTACATACCGATTGTGCACGATCTCGTGGCGTACGTAGAGCGGCGCGCCGTAGCGGGCGAGCGCCTGCTCGACCGTGTCGATGGCGCGTACCACCCCTGCACAAAAGCCGCGCGGCGAGCACAGCAGCACCGTCAGCGCGGGCTTGAAATCAGAAGCTTCCGTCATTTAGACCTCGATTGGGACGGGTCGCACTCGACATGGGCCTATGCCCTGCGTCTGTCAAGCGAAGCCGTGCCGGCACAGTATCTGCTGTTCCGCTAGCCGCCACCCAGCCATGCCTCGTAGCGCGCGTACAATTGCGACGTGTGCAGCGCGCCGTCGTGATGCACGAGCGGCGCCAGCGGGCGACCGGCAGCTTTGAGGCGAACCGCCATGTAGCGGTAAGCTTCCGGATAGGCCGAAAGCTCGCTCGCCGCGAACAGCTTGTCGAAAGCCCGCGATGGCTCGACCGGATCGAGCCGGTCGCGCTCATAGACGGCAGTGCGCTCGACGATCGCCCAGCGGCCGTCTCTTCGCACCAGCCGATCGAGAAAGCGCGCGTAGGACGTCATGTCGGCGAGCACGCCGCCGATCTTCTGGCGCACCAGGATGGTGATACTGGTCTCCGCGAGCGCGCGATCGTGTGCAAGCCGCACGCAGGAGGGAAAAATCTGATGTTTAGAACGCTGGCCGGCCTCGAAGCTGTGCCGGCAGTGGGAGACAAACTCGCGAAAGCTGCCGCTAAACCAGGAGACCGCAATCTCACCCTCCGGCACGAAGGTTGCGAGTAGTTGTGGCCATTTGCCCTGATCGCGATAAAGGCCCCAGGCTTGGATCAGCTCGGCGCAGGCGTATTTGTGGTTTGCATCCATAGAGCGCTCCCTTGCTCCGCCCCTCATCTGAGGAGGGACGTCTCCCGCAAATGATCTTTGTTGCGGCACTTGGTAAGATCAGGCGAGCTTGTGACAAAACCAAGGGCTCGCATGAAAGCGATCGTGATGCACCGCTATGGGCCACCGGACGTGCTTGAATATGAGACCGTTCCGGATCCCGAGCCGCGTGCTGGCGAGATCCGTGTCCGCGTTCAGGCCGCCACCGTCAATCGCGTGCTCGACGTGAGTTTGCGCGCGGGCAACGAGCGCGCACGCGGAGCCATCCTTCCGCTGATCCCCGGCGTCGATTGCGCTGGCATCGTCGATGCGCTCGGCGCTGGCGTTGCGCGTTGGCGAAAGGGGATGCGGGTTGCAGCCGCGGGCGTCATGCCGCTCGAGATTTGTTCCGAGAATGGCGACAACTATGCCGGGCCGACCGGCATGATGGGCATCAAGCGACCGGGCGGCTTCGCGGAGTTCGTGGCGGTGCCAGCCTGCGCTGCCATCGAACTGCCCGATGAACTCGATTTCCATGCGGCCGCGGTGATCACGCGGCACGTGCCGACCGCGTGGAACCTGCTCGTGAACGTAGCCGAGCTCAAAGCCGGCGAGACCGTCCTCATCATGGGCGCGGGCGGCAATCTCGGCTCGATTGGCATCCAGATCGCCAAGAACGTAATCGGCGCGAAGGTCATTGCAGCCGCGGGTTCCGACGAGCGCGTCAAGACGGGTCTCGGCTTGGGCGCCGATCACGCCGTCAACTATAACGCCGCCGACCTAACGACCGAAGTGATGCGGCTCACTGGAGGCAAGGGTGTCGACGTGCTCTATGACAACATCGCCAATCCGAAGGTGCTGCCGAGCGCCTTCCGCGCGATCGGCTTCGGCGGGCGGCTGGTGACCGCCGGCGCGCACGCCGGGCCCAATGTCAGCATCGATTTCGCCCACCTCTATCACCGGCGCATCACCATCAAGGGGCGGCCCGGCTACCAGGCGTCCGACCTGCCAAAATGCTTTGCTGCCGCCGCCGAAGGCAAGATCAAGGCGCAGATCGAGCGCATTCTGCCGTTGTCGCGCGCCGCCGAGGCGCACAGGCTTGTGGAGTCCGGCGAGTCCATCGGCAAGATCGTGCTCGATCCGACGCTGGGATAAAGGCGCGGCCCTCGCGGGTGCGATCGTTTACAAGGGTCCTCAAACGACAAAGCTCCGCATTCACATCGCCCCCATTGCGCCGACGCCGGGAGAATGCCTATATTCCCGGTACTTCCGTCATCATCGATGACACCAAGCTTCGCCCGCGAGGGCGGGCGGAGCACAGAGGAGATTTAGCCATGACCGCCACACCGCTGATGCCGAAAGCAACCGCCGTCTGGCTGGTCGAGAACACCGCGCTCTCGTTCGATCAGGTTGCCGATTTTTGCAAGCTTCATCCGCTCGAGGTGAAGGCAATCGCCGACGGCGATGCGGCGCAAGGCATCAAGGGCCTCGATCCCGTGCTCACAGGCCAGCTCAGCCGCGAAGAGATCGAGAAAGGCGTCGCCGATCCGGATTACCGGCTCAAGCTGCTCGATCCCAAAGTTCGCTTGCCAGAGGCGAAGAGAAAGAAGGGCCCGCGCTATACACCGGTATCGCGTCGCCAGGATCGCCCGAATGCCATCCTCTGGCTTGTGCGCAACCATCCCGAGGTCAAGGACAGCCAAATCATGCGGCTTGTCGGCACCACGAAGTCCACTATTCAGGCGATCCGCGAGCGCACCCATTGGAATGCCTCGAATCTACAGCCGATGGATCCGGTCACGCTTGGGCTGTGCTCGCAGATCGACCTCGACCTCGAGGTTCATCGCGCCGCCAAGGAGAAGCCGGCCGAGGCCGAGGTGCAGGGCGCCACGCTCTTGCCCGCCTCGGAGACCACCGTTCGCCGCGAGCCCGAGCCCGAGGAGAAGAAAAAGCCGGCCGACGAACTCGATGTTGATGCCGTCTTCGCCAAACTCAAGCAGCTCGGCGGCAAGAACGAATAGCGCATCTCGTGCGATCTACTCGACGCGCCGCCGCCAGTAGTCGAGACTCAAGGGCCGCCGCCGGTGACAAAGGCGAACAAGAAGCCGGCGATGATCGCCACATTCTTGGCGAACTGGACCGTCTGCGTGCGGCGCTCGGCGCCCAGCAGTGCCCAGAATCGGTGCGAGATCAGCGTCGCGACGATGACGAAGACGATCAGTCGCCCCGAGCTTGCTGGGGTTCGCCGATCATCGCGTGCGCCTCCTTTTCGGCCGATTAGATCGTTTTCGGCTCTCTGCGGCATGTCGATCAAGACCGCGCTGAGCCGCCCTCGCTAGCGTGCGTCACGCATAACCGCGAGCGGAGACATGAAAGCGCGAAAGCGAATCTTGTTCGCTGCCATCTGCGTGCTGGCCTCACCCTTGGGAGCTGCGGGCGGCCAGTTGGCCGACGGCGCGATGCATCCCGCAAGCGCGGCCAGAAAGCACATCGCTGGCGTGAAATATGAAGACATTCCGAGCCCGAAGGCAACGAAGAGCGCAACGGGCGCTGTTCCGCAAAAGTCGATAGGGATCAGGAAGCATTAGCATCGTTCTCGCGCTGCGCGGAACCTTATTGGGGGCGAATCCCCGCCGCGTGACGGAACCGCAAACGCGTCTAATTTTGTCCGCATTGCTCGCGCATCTCTTTGCGGGGTCGGCATCATGATACGCATTGTTGCAGTGTGTACGTCCGCAGCACTCCTCGCTGCTTGTTCCGGCAGCGACCGAGTCGAAGGCATTGTTCCGGCGTGGGTGAACACGCCGCCGCCGCCTGCGGTTCAGTACTCGGTGCGCAGAACCCATGTAGAAGCGGGTGCTGCTCATAACTCCGTGCCGGCGGCCAACCCTGCCCCAGAGCCGCAGCGCGAGGCGAAGAAACCCGAGCCGCAAAGCTCTCCCGAAGAGTAGACTGGGTCTACGGCGCCGCGGCGGCGTGCGCCAGTTCACTCATATCATCCGAGCTCGAACGTGGTGACGCCAAACACCCGTTCGAGTGTCAGCGGACGAATCGCTCCCGTGTACATCCGCGCCGTCTCGAACACCGGCAAGAGCTCGCGCTCTTGCGCGAGCGCGACCGCCTCGTCGTTGACGCTTGGCACATCGAGGAAGATTTCGCGTGCGCCCGCGGCCGCGATCAGGGCGACGAGGACCGCCTCAGCCGCGGCGCGGTCATCGGCGATGAGCGGGCCGATTTTGTGGCCGCGCCGGCACGGCCGGATCACGCCCCAGCCGGCAAGGCTGCCATCGCGCACCAGCGCGCGACCGATATGGCCGAGCGCGCTGATCCACGCGCGCAGGAATGCCCTGCGCGGCGCCGGAAAAACCTGCGCATCGTCCGCCTCTACCGTTGCAAACGGCACCGCCGCGAGCGGCATGACACCCGCCGGCGGCCTCGAGGTACGAGCGACGCTGCCGCCGTAGCGGATATTGGCATAGGCGAGCCGGAATCCGGACTTGCGATAGTTTTGTTGCTGCGCCACCACCCCGTCGAGGCCGATGGTGCGCGCACCGGCATGCGCGATCGCCGCGTTCCAGATGCGCAGCCCATAGCCGCGGCCGCGCAGGTCAGGCCGCACGATATAGAAGCCGAGGAATGCGAAGGCGCTATCGTAATTGAGGCAGGAAATCGTCGCGGCCGGCGCGCGGTCGAGCTCGCCGACAAGAAAGCCATGGGAATCGACGGTGCTGAAACACGCGGCGTCGCCCAGCCCGGGATTCCAGCCTTCGCCCGCGGCCCAATCCACTGCGATGGCAATCTCCTCGGGCCGCATCGCGCGAATGCGCAGATCAGCGGCGCAGGTCATTGTGCTTTGCTGACGCTAGAGCGCAAACCCTTGCGCTCCAAGGCGGCGCCGATTTCCTCCAGGATTGCGGGATCGTCGATAGTCGCCGGCATAGCCCAGGGCTCGCCGTCCGCGATCTTCTTCATGGTGCCGCGCAGGATTTTTCCCGAGCGTGTCTTCGGCAGCCGCGCGACCGTAATTGCGAGCTTGAAGGCGGCGACGGGACCGATTTTTTCGCGCACGAGCCCGACGCATTCCTGCTCGATCTCGGCAGTCGGCCGCTCGACGCCGGTCTTGAGCACAATGAAGCCGCAGGGGACCTCGCCCTTGAGTTGGTCGGCGACGCCGATCACGGCGCACTCGGCGACATCCTTATGCGCGGAGAGCACCTCCTCCATTCCACCGGTCGAGAGCCGATGGCCGGCGACGTTAATGATATCGTCGGTGCGACTCATGACGTGGATGTAGCCGTCTTCGTCCTTGAAGCCGGCATCCGCCGTCTTGTAATACCCGGGAAACTCGGCGAGATAACTCTCCTTGAACCGCTCGTCCTGCTGCCACAGCGTCGGCAGGCAGCCCGGCGGGAGCGGCAGTTTGAGGACAATCGAGCCGATCTTGTTCGCTTGAACCGGCTTGCACGTATCGTCCACGATGTCGACTTGGTAGCCGGGCATCGCCACCGATGCGGAGCCGTACTTTACCGGTAACTGGCCTAGCCCAACCGGATTTCCCGCGATCGCCCAGCCGGTCTCGGTTTGCCACCAGTGATCGATCACCGGTACCTTGAGCAGGTTTTCGGCCCACTGGACGGTGTCGGGGTCGGCGCGTTCGCCGGCGAGGAACAAGGTACGGAATTTCCCGAGATCGTGTCGCGCCAGCAGCTTGCCCTGCGGATCCTCCTTCTTGATGGCGCGGAAGGCCGTCGGCGCCGTGAATAAGGCAACGCAGCCATGCTCGGCGATGACGCGCCAAAATGCGCCGGCGTCGGGCGTGCCCACGGGCTTGCCTTCGTAAAGGATCGAGGTGCAGCCGTGCAGCAGCGGCGCATAGACGATGTAGCTATGGCCAACCACCCAGCCGACGTCGGACGCGGCCCAGTAGACCTCGCCCGGCTTGACGCCATAGAAGTTCCGCATTGACCATTTCAGCGCAACCATGTGGCCGCCGTTATCGCGCACGACGCCTTTGGGAATTCCGGTGGTGCCCGAGGTATAGAGGATGTAGAGCGGATCGGTCGCTTGAACCGGCACGCAATCATAGACCGAGCGCGCGAACACGATCGCCTCGTCGCGCAGCTTGGCCCAGTCATGGTCGCGCCGGGAGACCAGAGCCGCCTCCTCCTGCGGGCGCTGAAGAATGAGACAAGCCTCGGGCTTGTGTCCCGCGAGGCGGATCGCCTCGTCGAGCAGCGGCTTGTATTTCACGACGCGCCCCACTTCGAGCCCACAGCTAGCGGACAGGATCGCTTTCGGCTTGGCATCGTCGATCCGGGTCGCGAGTTCTTTCGGGGCGAAGCCGCCGAAGACAACCGAGTGCACCGCGCCAATGCGCGCGCACCCGAGCATGCCGATCACCGCCTCGGGAACCATCGGCATGTAGAGGACGACGCGATCTCCTTTGGCGACGCCGAGATTGCGCAGGATGGCAGCGAGCACCTGCGTCTCGACCTGCAGACGGTGATAGGTGATCGTGCGCTTTTGCCCGCCGAGCGGAGAATCGTAGATGATCGCGGCCTGTTCGCCGCGCCCGGCGAGGACGTGGCGGTCGACCGCGTTCCAGCAGGTGTTGCAGACGCCGTCCGTGAACCAACGCCCGTACACGCCGGCCTTGGGATCGAACACCTGCTTAGGCGGCTCGATCCAATCAATGTCAGCCGCCGCTTCGCCCCAGAAAGCCTGCGGGTCGCGCTGCCAGCGCGCATAGACTTCGTGGTAGCGGCTCGCTGGCGCATCCATGACGCTACTCCCTTGTCGATCCGTTTTGGTCGGCGCGTAAGCGCCATTGTGAGCGCGCCCGGGGAGTTTGCAAGTCGCGTCGGCTGCGTCCAGCGGCCGTGCGGCAAAATGCTAGGGCACGGGGCCAGCGCCATTCATGGAGCGATTTGACAAGGAGACGGGCCCATTGAAATGATACGATCAGCAAAGAATGATTACGCCGTGACCCTCACGCCTTACGACATCGATCTCGACCGTAACCCGGCGAATTTCCAGCCGCTCACCCCGCTCTCGTTCCTCGAACGCTCGGCCGCCGTCTTCCCCGACCACACCGCCATCATCCACGGCGCATTGCGCCGAAACTACGCCGAGTTCTACACGCGCGCCCGCCGGCTGGCGTCTGCGTTGGCGAAGCACGGGATCGAGCGCGGGGATACAGTCTCGGCGCTCCTCGCGAACACGCCGGCAATGCTCGAATGTCACTACGGCGTGCCGATGGCGGGCGCCGTCCTTAACACCATCAACACGCGGCTCGATGCCGCCATCGTCGGTTTCCAGCTCGACCATGCCGACGCCAAAGCGCTGCTCGTCGACCGCGAGTTCTCGAAGCTCGCGAAAGAGGCGCTCGCGCTCGCCAAGGTCAGGCCGCTGGTCATCGACTACCACGATCCCGACTTCACGGGCGCTGGCGAGAGGTTGGGTTCAACCGAGTATGAGGATTTCGTCGCCTCCGGCGATCCCGACTTCGCCTGGAAAATGCCGGCGGACGAGTGGGACGCGATTTCGCTCAACTACACCTCCGGCACCACCGGCGATCCCAAGGGCGTGGTCTATCACCATCGCGGCGCCTATCTGCTCGCGATAGGTAATGTACTTACCGGCAGCATGGGGAGGCACTGCGTCTATCTCTGGACGCTGCCGATGTTCCACTGCAACGGCTGGTGTTTCCCCTGGACCCTCTCCGTGGTCGCTGGCACACATGTATGTCTGCGCCAGGTGCGCGCTCCGGCGATGTACGACGCAATGGCCCAGCACAAGGTCACGCATCTGTGCGGCGCGCCCATCGTGATGGCAACGTTGCTCAATGCGCCGCCGGAAGAGAAAAAGCCGCTGCCGCATGTCGTGGAGTTCTTCACCGCGGCGGCGCCGCCGCCGGAAGCCGTGCTGGCGGCAATGAAGGCCGCCGGATTCAATGTCACGCATCTGTACGGGCTGACCGAGACCTATGGTCCCGCTGCCGTGAACGAATGGCGCGCCGGCTGGGATGCGCTCGCGCCCGCCGAGCAGGCGGCAAAGAAAGCGCGCCAGGGCGTGCGCTACGTGCCGCTCGAGGCGCTCGACGTGCGCGATCCGGACACGCTCGCGCCCGTCCCGTGGGACGGCGAGAGCATGGGCGAGGTGATGTTCCGCGGCAACGTCGTGATGAAGGGTTACCTCAAGAACAAGTCGGCAACCGAGAAAGCCTTCGCTGACGGCTGGTTCCATTCGGGCGACCTCGGGGTGATGCATCCCGACGGCTATATCCAGCTCAAGGATCGCTCCAAGGACATCATCATTTCTGGCGGCGAAAATATTTCCTCAATCGAAGTGGAGGACGCGCTCTACAAGCACCCGGCGGTCGGTGCGGCAGCCGTAGTAGCAAAGCCCGACGACAAATGGGGTGAGACGCCCTGCGCCTTCATCGAGCTCAAGCCTGGTCAGAAGGCGACACAGGAGGACATTATCGCCTGGTGCCACAAGAATCTCGCGAGCTACAAATGCCCGCGCTACGTGGTGTTCTCAGAGTTGCCGCGCACGTCGACCGGCAAGATCCAGAAATTCAAACTGCGCGAGATGGCGAAGGCGGTGTGAGGCTACTCCGCCGCCTGGCGCAGACCCAGCTGTCGTAGCGAGCGGTCGATCCATAGCCGCGTGAGCTTCTCCTGCACCCCGTTCTGACTCAGTCGCGCGCGCAGATTGTCGAAGTCGACGCGGTCGAGATCCTGGTCCTGGTTGAAGCAGGAAAACACCACGCTTTCGACGCCGCTTGCGGGGTCGCGGTGGACTTGCAGGCATTGCGCGCAGATTTCCTTCATCATGCACTGCATCGGCGAGTTGATGGAAGCGATCGCCTTGTGGCCGGGCTTGAAATGCTGCGCAAGCATGCCCTGCCGCGCCCGCGAGACCGCGGCCATCATGCCGTCCGAGCCGATCGCAATCACGCGATCGACCTCGCCGAGCGGGATCGGCGCCGCCCCCAAGGTGCCCGATGCGTAGGCGTCGAGCGCCGCGACGATGTCGCCGACGAAGGCTTTGTCCTGCGCGCGCTCGGCGCGAAAGCCGGGCGGTTCATCGCAGCACCATACGATGGCATCGGCCGCGCGCTCGATCTCCTCGACCTTGTAACGATCGATGGCGCGCTTGTAGCCGGCAAAGTAGAGGACGCGGCTGCCATTTCTGCGCAGCGCCTGCCCGATCGAGAACAGAACCGCATTGCCGAGCCCCCCGCCGATCAGCAGCACGCTTTCGCCGCTGGGCGTTTCAGTCGGGTGCCCGGTCGGCCCCATCAGAATGACCGGCTCTCCGGGGGCAAGTTGTGCGCACAAGTCGGATGAGCCGCCCATTTCCAGCACAATCGTCGACAAGAGGCCACGCTCGCGATCGACCGCGGCCCCGGTGAGCGCGAGCCCCTCTTTGGCGAGCCGGGTACCGTCTGCGTCGCGCGATATCGTCTCGTAATTTTGCAGCCGGTAGAATTGGCCGGGCCGGAATGCGCGCACAGCCATGGGCGCGCGCACAATGACCTCGACGATGGCGGGGGTGAGCCGGTTGACCGCGTGCACAGAGGCCCGCAGCTCCTCGTTCAGTCGTCCTACCAACTCCACCGGCGAGACGTCCGATGCGGCTAGCCGCGCCAGCATTCGGCTGACGAGGGGGTAACCCTGCTTGGCGCTCGCCATCGCTTTAACGACGTTGCCTGCAAAAGAAGGGTGCAGATCGCCGAAGAAGCTGATGGCGCGGCTGTCCGCGCGCACGCCCATCAGCACGTGGGCGGCCGACGGTTTGGTGATGCGCTCGGGCGTGAGGTTGCGGCCGTGCTCGTCGACCGCCTGAAAGTATTTGCCGTCGATGCGCACGTGCTGCGGCTCTTCGCGCGCGAGCACGGTATTGGGTTGTGTCCCGGCCGCGACCAGGATGGTGCGCGCCGGCAGGATGACCTCGCGCGGCAGAGCGGATGGATCGGCTTGGGAGAGGCGCAGCGCGCGGGCGCAGCCGAAGTCATCGAGCAGCACCTCTTGCGGCGTCAAGCGCTCGGCAAAGCCAATCCCTTCCTCCAGCGCCTTGCCCACCTCTTCGTGGTTGAGCGTGTAGCTCGGGGAATCGATCAGTCGGCGCCGATAGACGATGGTGGCACTACCCCATCGTGACATGAGCTCGGCGAGCCGCGGCTTGCGGTCCTCGCGCGCGGCCAAGTCGCGCTCGGCGCGAATCTCTCGCGCGTGCTGCAGGAACTCGGATGCGGTTTCTGTTTCCGAAGCGGTCCAGTCGGCGCGCACCGCCGCTTCCCCGCGCTCGGCGATCAGCGTTTCGTAACGAGTGAGGAACTTCTCTACCTGCAGCGGATAATAAGCCAGCGCCTCGGTCGCGGTGTCGATGGCGGTGAGCCCGCCGCCGATGATAACGACGGGCAGCCGCACCTGCAGATTCGCCAAGCTCTCGGCCTTGGCGGCGCCAGTAAGTTGCAGCGCCATCAGGAAATCGGAGGCTTGGCGCACCCCGGCGGCGAGGCCGTTCTTCATCGGTACGATTGTCGGCCGCCCCGCCCCGGCGCAGAACGCAATATGGTCGAAGCCGAGTGCAAAAGCGCTATCGATTGTGAGCGTTCCGCCGAAGCGCACGCCGCCAAACATTGTGAATTCAGTGCGCCGTTCCAACAGCAGACGGATGAGCTTGAGGAAGTTTTTGTCCCAGCGGACGGTAATGCCGTACTCGGCAACGCCGCCGAAGCCGGCCATCACGCGAGCATCGAGCGGTTCCCGTAACTCGGCGACGTCGCGGATCGGGCGGAATGAGGTGCGCGCGCCGCCCAGCCCGACACCGGAAATATCGGGGTCGAGCGGTTCGATCTTGAGTCCGTCGACCGCCACGAGGGTGTGGCCATCGTTGATCAAGTGATGGGCGAGCGTGAAACCTGCGGGGCCTAGTCCCACGACCAGCACCTTGTGGCCAGTCGCAGGCTTCGGCACCGGTCGGCGCAGATCGAGCGGGTTCCAGCGCGTCAGCACACCATAGATTTCGAAGCCCCAGGGCAGCGCCAGGACCTCTTTGAGGATTCGCGTCTCGACCTGCGGAATATCGACAGGTTCCTGCTTCTGATAGATGCAGGCCTTCATGCAATCGTTGCAGATGCGGTGGCCAGTCGCGGCGCACATCGGATTGTCGATCGCGACGATCCCCAGCGCGCCGATGGTATGGCCGCCCGCCTCGACCAGATTCATCTCGGAAATTTTCTCCTCGAGTGGGCATCCCGCGAGCACGACCCCGAACACGCTTTTCTTGAACTCGCCGCTCTTCTCCTTGAGCCCCTTCGCGCAGGAATCTTTGTCCTGGTTGTGGCACCAGATGCAGTAGTTGGCGTGATCGAGGGCGCCGGCGAGATCGGTGCCGGGGTCAGTGAGTGCGAAGCCATCGCGGGCGCGCCGCTGCGAGGGCGGCAGCTTGAGCATCGCCACGCCGTCCACAACCTCGGTCTCAACCGCAATGAGATCGTGCGGGCCGATTTTGCGCGGCAGCTTGAACAGGACGCCGCGTTTGTGCCAGCGCTGGCCTTGCGGCGTGTGGGTTGCCCAGGCAGCGTAGCGCGCGGCAAGATCGAGTGCGGCGGCATGCTCGGCCTCGGCCTTCATCCAGACGTCGACCCGCTCGGCGAAGCGCAATTCAGTCAGCTCGCCGCCGATAAGCGGCTCGAGCTCCCGACGCAGCGCCTGCCCGTCGAAGCTCGCCGCTTGATCAGGACCATATTTTTTCGCGGCACGGCGCTGCACGAACAGCCGCTTCACCGCGTAGAGCGGCGCCAGCGAGTCGTGGCGCTTGCGCAGCGCCTCGACCTCACCCGTAACGCCGAACAGCGCGGCGATGAAATCGTCGAGTTCGACCGCAAGCTCGACGATGAGATCGGAATAAGTCTTGGCGGCAAGCGCATCCGGCGCAGCGCGCGCAGCCATCAGTCGATTGTGCAGGTCCGTATTGCGCCGCTGAAGGAACTCGACAAAGCAGCCGTCGAGCCGCGCCAAGCCGGTGCGACAATAGAGGTCTTCAAAGCGCAAACCAAACGCGAGGGAAAGACTTTCGCTCATCTAATGAGGCACCCTCGATGGACTTGTGCCGGATCCTATGCGGTCGCCAGACCCGCAATCGGGAATTTGCTGCACGAGAGCCTCTAACCTACGGTGCGAAATCGGGCGATTACCGCAGCTGGAATCGGCACACCCTTCCATTTAGCCGGATCCTCTGGGTCGCGCCCGGCCCAAACCCGGATCTCGCTGCCTTCGACGGCAAGCTCCCCGCTTATCGAGATGCGATGCGTCACCTCGAAGCTCGAGCGGTTAAATTTGGTGACCTCGGAGGCGATGTGCGCCACATCGTTGAACTTAGCGGGTCTAAGAAAGCGGGCCGTGGCGTCGACCAGCGGTATTCCGACGATTCCGAAGGCGATCGACAGTTGGTTCGGTTTCACCTCAAGCGCTTCCTCGAAAAGACGCCACACGCTCCAATCGAAATATTCGAAGAAGCGGCTGTTGAAGACGATGCCAGCCGGATCGCAGTGACCCCATTCGACCGTGAATTGCCGGCGGAGGACGAGATTGGCCATGCCCGGTTCCGGGTTTCCTTTCTGGCGGATGGCGCCACAAAAGCCCGCCTGCGCGCAGGATGTCAAATCCCCCAAACACGCTTGCGGGACCTACGGAACCGATGCGAACGCTAGGCAGGGGCCCCGCTGCGCAGCCCCGACATCGAGGCTGGCATTATCAAATTTTGAAGTCGGCCTTTGAGTTGGGACGACCAGGCCGATCAGCAGACCCAGACTCTCACATAGCCCCAACGGCTCAGGAACCACCGCCAGCAGCCATAATCGTCGTAGTAGGCATAAGCGCCGAAGCCACGAAAGCCGCGGCGGAAATGGGCGATGTGATGGAAGCCGCGCAAGTGACCGACAGTGCGGAAAGCGCCGCCGACGTGGCTGACGCTGTGAAAGCCGCCATGGACGTGGCCGACACTGTGGACGCCGCCATGGAACACGTGTCCACCGCCGTGACCGCCGCCATGTCCGCCAGCATGTCCACCGCGCGCGGTCGCGATGGTCGGCGCGAGAGCTCCCGCGACGACTGCGGCCATGAGAGCAACCGCAAGCGCCGTTTTTCGAAGCATGGATCTATCTCCTCTGCAGATCATCCACCCGCGGCAATGCTACCGACGTCGGCTGAACTGACGCTGAATGCCGCATCACGGATGCGTGAGTCTGGCGCCATCTCGCGCTGCAGGCACCCTTACGGACGGCACTGTCAGGTTGGTGTAAGCAAAATAGTGAAGACTAACTGCCCGTGCGTTGAAATGCGGTCACGTCTCGCCGCGTGAATTGCTCAAACTGCGTCGACCCCCTCGGTCGGCGACCCACATCACACATTCAGCATCGGAGGGAATTGATCGTGCTTCTCATCGCTTATTATGTCGCCTTCATGATCGCCGGTGATCTCGCGGCTTATGCCATTGGCCTCGTCACCGAACTTGAATTTGGCGGTCACGTGAGCCTCATCGTCTTTCTCGCGCTGTATTTTTTATTCTTATGGATTGCCTGGATCCTGGCGGTCCGGTTGACAAAGCCGAAGCATGCGGAAGCGGAGAGCGCCCCATCCTCGTGAGATGGCGAAATAAGAGCGCCATCTCCTGAAGGCCGGTCTAGCCAGTGCGGGCGAAGGCCAGCGAGAACTTTGCGCCACCAGTTGGGCGATTTTCAACGGTGATCGTTGCCGCGTGCGTATCAGCGATGCGTTGGACGATCGAAAGTCCCAGTCCCGCGCCCCCTGCCCGCCGCCGATCGCGACGCCAGAAGCGTCGAAAGATCAGCTCCCGTTCATGCTCCTTGATTCCAGGCCCCTCATCAAGGATTCGCACCGTGCCGCCGTCCTCGACGACGACCTCCACCGTCGCCCCAGCTGGAGAATGGTTGATTGCGTTCTCGACCAGATTACGAACCGCTCGCGACAGCATCTCCCCGTTCCCATGGACCCAGACGGGTGCTTGGCTGCCGCTCAATGCGATGTTCTTGCCTTGTGCCAGCGCCAGCGGGGCAGCGAACTCCGCGATCTCGGCGCAGATCGCGCCCAGATCGGCCCGCTCTGCAGGATCAATCGAGAAAGTCTCCAGTTCCGCGATCTCGAGCAGCTGGCTGACGATGCGCGCCATTCCTTCGATGTCTTTATGAAGCGCTTTCGAAATGCCTCCATCTGCCAGCGCGTCGATGCGGCTGCGCAAAATGGTCAGCGGCGTGCGCAGTTCGTGGGCCGCGTCGGCAGTAAACTCACGCTGAACGCGAAACCCCGCTTCAAGTCGATCGAGCGCCTGGTTTACCGCCTCGACGAGCGGCAAAATCTCTTTGGGAATCTTTTCAGGTGGCAGTCTTATATCTGTTCTTCTCGGATTGATCTTCTTCGCCATTTCCGAGGCGTTGAGCAGCGGCCGCAATGCCCGCCGGAAAATCACGATGTCGATCGCCAGCAGAAATAGCAACATCGGCAACGTGATCCATCCCACACGTTTGAAAAAGTCAGCGACGATGTCATCAACGATCACATCCCGATGTGCGAGATCCTCGCCGACTTGGATCCACACCTTGCGTCCGCCCACCTCCTTGATGAGGCTGACACCGGAAATCGCCGCACTTCCCCGCCGCGTCTCCAGATACGCGACATCGGATGAGTGTGGATCGGCGGAGAATATCGGCGACCGCTCCTCGAGCGAGGAAAACAGGACCTGCCCGTTCTCGTCGATCAGCGCATAGGCGTACCGTCCGACGGCCTGCGAATAGATGTCCTCGAGCGCAGGCGGCAGATCAAGTGTCCAGCTCCCGTCCGCCTGCAACACGAGGTAATGCGCAACCAGCTGCGCCTGTTCGCGCATCGCTCGATCATGCAGATCGTTGGCTGCCCATTTAAAGAACCAATAGAGCACCACCGGCATGACAATCGCCGTGATCACCAGCGCGATCGCGTGCAAGAAAATGATTCGGGAGAAGATCGATTTGGATGAAATCACGCCGCCTTTTCCTCGGATATGAGGTATCCGACGCCGCGAATCGTGTGGATTTGCACCTTGGCGCCGCGCTCGGACAGCTGTTTGCGCAGGCGATGGATATAGACCTCGACTGCATTCGAGGCGACATCGCTGGACAGACCGAAAATATGGTCCTCGACCAGTTTTTTCGAGACAACGCGATCCTTGCGCCGCATCAAGAGTTCGAGCACGGCAGTCTCGCGGGCTGAGAGGAGCTGTGGCTTGTCGTCGATGAACGCTTGCCGGCTTTCCGTATCGAATGCAAGGTTTGCAATTTGCAGCGAACGTCCCAGCAACTGGCCGGGACGCCGTAGAAGCGCTTCCAAGCGAGCCAACAGTTCTTCGAACGCAAACGGCTTGACAAGATAATCGTCCGCCCCGCTGCGCAGTCCGCTGACGCGATCTTGGAGGCCTCCGCGGGCAGTGAGCACTAGAACTGGAAGCGGATCCTCGCGCTGGCGTATCTCGCGCAAGATGGGGAGGCCGTCGCCATCGGGCAAACCGAGGTCGAGAATCATGGCGGCGTAGCGCGTCGTCGTTACCGCGGTCTGCGCCTCGGCCGCCGTCGTGAGAAGGTCGGTTTCGTAGCCCGCAGCTTGGAGGCGCTGAGTCAGGAGCTTCGCAAGCTCCTCGTTGTCTTCAACAACAAGCAATCGCATAGGCAATCGATTCCGTCACGCGCGTTCGGCCACGATAAATTGTACCACGTCAAGGAATTCGGCGCATTGCCGTGCGCCGCAGTAGGATGAGCAACAGCTGCCGCGTCGCCTCACGGACGGCAACGCAGAAGCCCTCCCCAGTCGCAGTAACCGACACCGATGCGGCAACAGCCGAACGACCATCTCGAGCAGTAGTAGAACTGGTAATCGGAGCCGCAACGGTCCGAGCAGTAGTAAGCTCCGAGCGTCACATCGAAGCTACAGTGATTGCGAAATCGCCTCGGCAAGAATGCCGGATCTTGCCAACCGACACGCACGAAAGGACCAGGCGGATAGGCTTGTTCGCCGGCGTGGGTGCCGGATGCACCAGCGAGACAAGTCAACAGGGCGAGCTGGAGAATCCTCACACGCATTCCTGCATCATGCGTGGCGTCGACACAACATAGCACTATGCACACGAGATCGAAACGATTCGGCAGAAGGGCCGCGCACAACGGCTTCCGCGGTGTGCACGGTGCGCAAGTCACTAATGATCGGCGTGATCTTCGACGCGCTGCGCGTCGGCGGCCGCGATCTCCCGGACCTGCGCAGGAGGCTTGATCGGCAGCCGTACCGTCACCCGAGTCCCCTCGCCTTCCTTGCTCTTGACCGCGATCGCGCCGGCGTGAAGCTCGACGACCATCTTGACGAGGTAGAGTCCGACTCCGGTCCCCACGATTCCGGAAACATTGCTGCCGCGATGATAACGCTCGAATAATCGGTCCAGGTCTTTTGCGGGAACACCGATTCCGTGGTCATCGACAGCGACAACGACTTGTTCCGAATGAACTCCCGCGCTGATTTCAATAGGATCGCCGCTCGGTGAATATTTGATCGCATTCGACACCAAATTGCTGAATACCTGAAAAAGCAGCTTCGGGTCGCCCATCATCTGCAAAGGTTCTGGGCCGAACCGCTCCAGGATTTGGGATCCGGGCGCTATCTCGCGGTGCAATTGGCTGACCTCGCGCAGGAGTATGGAGATGTCGATCGCCTCCGGATGGAAGTAGAGGCCGGCACCGCCGTCGAATAGGCGCGACGTATTCAGGAGATTGTCTATCAAGTGCGTTATCCGCAACACCGCGCCACGAACCCTGCTGGCGCGCTCGTTGATTTCCTCGGTCGGCATGCGCTCTTTCAACTTTATCAGACGCTGAGCGTGACCATCGATGATCGTCAACGGCGTACGGAATTCGTGTGAAGCCATGGACACGAAGTTGCGTTGGAGCAGAGCCAGTCGCTGCTCCTGCGCCAGCTTCTCTTCCAGCATGGATGCCTGCTGCGCGAGCACACGCTGGCTACGCATCAACTCGATCGCATTATTGCGAAAAACGACGGCGGCGCGCGCCATCTCGCCGATCTCGTCGCGCCGCTCCGTGCCGGGAATATCGATATCCGTATCGTTGACTGCGAGGCGGTGCATGCGCTGAGCCAGTTGCAACAGGGGAGTAGAGATCGAACGGCTGATGTAGAACAGTGCGCCGACTACCATCACGCCCGCGATCGCCATCGCCAGCGCGACCAGCCAAAGCGCTTGCCGATAGGCGAGAGCAAGCCGGGCGCTCGCCTCCTCCGCATTAGCGACGGCCCGGTCGGTGAGAAGGCCCAACGTGTCACTCGCCGTGTTGTATGCGGATCGCGAGCCCGTCATGTAGGTGGCGATCGCCTCGGCCTTGCGATCGGTGCGCGACATGGCAACCATCTGGTTGACGATTTTTCTGTAATCATTCCACCGCTCTTTGAATTGCGCGTAGAGTTCGCTCTCCGCCGCATCGTGGCGAATCTGCTCGTAACTGCGCTCGGCCTGTGCAATCGAGCGGTCCAATTGTTCCATCTCCTTCTCGGTCGCGGTGATCTGGGATGGCTCCGCCGACAGAAGGTTACTGCCCTCGATCGCCCTAAAATCCGACGTGAAGTTGTTAAGATCGCCGAGCACGCGGGTGTTCGGCAACCACAGCTCTGCGATATCTGCAGAGAGGCTGTTGAAGTTGCTCAGACGCGAAATGCTAAACAGACCGAGGATTACCACCAACAGAAAGAAAAACAAAAAAACTAAAGTAAGATGGAATCTGATCGAACGGGGCTGGCGCATAGTGGCCGAATGTCAGGTTGCTGAAAGCATCATCTGCAAAGCGCACATAACACGGTCGAATATAGTAAGGTGCGGCAAACCGGGAAACTGGGTTTGCGGAAATTTTCGCTCGTAAGCCCCAATATTAACCTAATATCCGGTTTCTGGGTCGTATTGGTGCGGCAGCATGGCGGAAACGCGCAAAAGGATCCTGTGCATTGAAGACGACCGCGAGACCGCGGCGCTGATTGCCGAAGAGCTCGTGGAGCGGGGCTTCGAGGTCAGCGTCGCTCATGACGGTCGGACAGGTCTCGCCGCGATCCTGAAGAACATGCCCGATCTCGTTCTGTCAGATATCAGCATGCCGGTAATGTCCGGTTTCGAACTGCTGGAGCGGCTGACTGCGCTCGAGCCTCGCTTCGCGAAAATGCCGTTCGTATTCCTGACCGCCCTGACGGATCGCGATGATGAGCTTAAGGGCCGCCAACTCGGGGCGGACGACTATGTCACCAAGCCAATCGATTTCGATGTGCTCACCACCATCATCAATGCGCGCCTTGCGGGGGTGGCACGTTCGGAGCTGTGGCCGAAGCTCGTGCAGCTCAACGATCGGGAGGTGGAAACACTGACCTGGGTGGCGCGCGGCAAAACGTCGGCCGAAATTGCGCAGATTCTCGGTCTGACGAAGCGGACGGTCGATTTTCACATCGACAACGCGCGCACGAAGCTCGGCGCCGCGACGCGCACCCAGGCCGTGATCAAGGCGGCGACTGGGCGTCTCATCGAGCCGTAACACGAGCGCTAGCCGGCAGTCGTGTGTCACTGCATGAAGATGGCAAGCGCCAACGCAAAGGGCGCGATAACGAGTCCAAGGTAGACCCAGGTCCGATATCCCTCGAGGTCTTTGGGAAGCATGAAAAGGTGGAGCAAGATCCATAGCCCGACGGCGACTCCCAAGGCGAGCCTGATAAGATCGCCGGGGGTCTCATAGGCAGACCATATGCTTTCGTTCTGAGGGGTGCTGACGCGTGCAACGACCACCAGCAGTGCCCCAATGAATAGGGCGCGAAGGACGATAGCCCCTATTCGCAGGCTAATCGGAATGTCGGCCTGCGCCGGGTTTGTCTCAGGCGAAAGCTCCTGCCTGGACTCTTCCGTAGTAATCTTGGCACTCATGGGTTCGGGGCTCCGATTTCCGTGACCGAGAGCCTGGCACGATGAACTGACCCGCGCCCTTCCGACTTCCCGGCTGGATCATAGAGAAACTCGTTACAAGATGTAAGTTCCGTGGGCCGCTGGCGTAATGCCCCGGGCGCGGAACAGGGCCAATTCGCAAGCATTGCTCGCGGCTGCAGCAGAGTCGCGAGGGGTGCCTTGCCTCGGCCGCCTCCGGGACCAGGGGCGCTCGCCCCCCGCCCACCTGCCGCAGGCAGCGCGCCAAACAACGGGCTAGACAGCCCGGCCGAGCCAGACCCCACGAGCGATAGCCGGAAGCTATTGTTCAGCGCTGTTGTTAGGTGTCCACCTCGGCGTGGCCTCGTTCGTGCGGCATTGCCGGCGCGGCGTCGCTCGGTCTGCCTAAGAACAGCGTCTGCAGCGCCGGCACGACAAGAAGCAGCATGATCGGTCCGACCAGCATGCCCCCCACCACCACGGTCGCGAGCGGGCGTTGAACTTGGCTGCCGATGCCGGTCGAGATTGCAGCCGGAAGCAGGCCGATGCAGGCCGACAACGTCATCATCAAGATCGGCCGCATTTGCTGTTCGGCGGCATGGAACATGGCCTCGACGGAGCCCATGCCACTTGCTGCAACTTGGCGATAGCCGTTGACGATGAGGATTCCGCTCATAACGGAAACGCCGAAAAGCGAGATGAACCCGATGGCAGCGGAAATGCTGAAAGCCAATCCGGAGACGTACAATCCTAAAATGCCACCGCAGACTGCAAAAGGAATTCCGAGTAGCGCCATGAGGCAGTCACGGAATGAGTTAAACAAACCGTAGAGGAGCATCATGATAAGCGCGAGAGTGATCGGGAGGATGACCGCAAGCCGGCTCTTTGCCTGTTGCAGGGATTCGAATTCCCCGGCCCATTCGATGCGATAGCCCGTGGGCAGGTTCACGTTGCGCGCTATCCGCTCCTGCGCCTCCGCGACAACGCTTGCGAGGTCCCGACCCCGCACGCTGAACTTGAGGGCCACGAAACGCTGGTTGCGCTCACGAAAAATGTAGGAAGCACCCGTATCGAGCGTAATAGTTGCGAGATCACTCAACGGTATATATGCATTACCGCTGTCGGTCTGAACTCCGACCTTGATGTTATTCACCGCCTCGATGCTGTTCCTATATTCGGGCGCAAGCCGCACCGTCACATTGAATTGTCGATCTGCCTCCAGCAGCGTCGTGGCAACGGTGCCGCCCAGCGCCGCTTGGATGACCATATTTAGGTCGCTGACATTGAGCCCGTAGCGTGCCGCCTTTTCCCGATCGACCTTGATGTTCAAGTTGGGTTGCCCGAGCACCCAAAAAACCCCGAGATCGGCAACTCCCTTGACCTCACTGACTTCGCGCAACGCCTGTCTGGCAATCTGCTCCAGAGTGGCGAGATCGCGACCAATGATCTTGATCGAGTTGGCGCCCTTGACGCCGGAAATACCCTCCTCGACGTTGTCCTGAATATATTGCGAGAAGTTGAAGCTGATGCCCGTGAACTCATTCGCGAACTCAGCCTGCAACTCGTCGATCAGCTTGGCTTTTGTCCTTCCCTTGGCCCACTCCTCAAAGGGCTTTAGCGGCACGAAAAATTCGGCATTGAAGAATCCCGCTGCGTCGCTGCCGTTGTCCGGGCGGCCATGCTGAGAAACAACTGTGATCACCTCGGGATGACGAAGCAGGATCTCCCGGAGTCTGTCGACGATCGGCATACCGGCTTCGAGCGATATGGTCGGCGGCATCGTCGCGCGAATCCAAAGATTACCTTCCTCGAGCGTCGGCAGAAATTCACCCCCAAGCCGAAGGCCGAGGAAGCCGCTGATCCCAAGGAAAAGCAACCCCATGGCCACCGCAAATCGCCGATAAATCAGTGACCAGCGCAGCACCGGAGTATAAACCGAACGTAGCGCCCTCACGACCGCGGTCTCGACTTCGCTGACGTGTTCGGGGAGCAAGAGGGATGCCAGGCACGGCGTCACCGTGAACGTCGCGATCAGGGCTCCCACCAAGGCATAGGCGTAAGTCCGCGCCATCGGCGCGAAGATTTGACCCTCAACTCCCTGCATCGTGAATAGCGGAATGAAGGCCGCCACGATGATCGCCGTCGAGAAGAGCACCGCCTTGTTGATTTGCAGAGCGCTGATCAGAATCAGCCGCAACCGATCGTTCCATGTCTGCGGACCGGATGAATCCGTCTCGCGTGTTGGGTCAACACCCCACTGTCCCGATGCCAATTGCTGCAACAGCCCTCGTCTTTCTTCCGGCCTTGCCTGAAAATTTCGATAGACATTTTCCACGAGAATCACTGCTGCATCGACAATGATGCCGAAATCTACCGCGCCCACCGACAACAAGTTTGCGTCTTCGTTCCGAACCACCAGAATGATGATGCTGAAGAACAATGCGAACGGAATATTGGCACCGACGATGATCGCGCTGCGCAAGTCGCCGAGGAAAAGCCACTGGATAAAGAAAATGAGCAGGCACCCAAATACGAGATTGTGCAGCACCGTTGTGGTCGTGACCGAGACGAGCGTGGTGCGGTCGTAGAAGGAGACCAGTTTCACGCCGGGGGGCAAGCTTCCGTCGCTGTTGATTTTGTCGACTTCCGCGTGTACCCGCGCCACGACATCATTCGTGTGCAGCGTGCGGTTCATGATCACGATTGCTGCGACGACGTCGTTCTCTTTGTCACGACCGGCTTTGCCTAGCCGGGGCACGTGACCGACGGAGACCTTCGCAACATTTTTCACAAATACGGGGACACCGTTCGATTGCGAAAGCAGGACGTTTTCGATGTCGCCAACCTTGTAACCCTGCGTCAAATCTGCCGAACCGCCGCTGTCCATGAGCCCTACGCCGCGGACATTGACGGACTGCTGGCCCATGTTGATGGTGCGGCCGCCCACGTTGATGTTAGCATTGCCGATGGCTGCGATGACCTGAGGGAGGGTGACGTTGTAGGCGTCGAGCTTGTGCAGATCGACTTCGACATCGTACTGCTTGGTGGTTCCGCCCCAAGTATTGACCTGGACCACGCCAGGAACGGTCAGGAGACGGCGCTGCAGGATCCAATCCTGGACCGTGCGCAGATTCGTCAACCCGAAGTTCGGCGGTCCAACTACCTGGTACCGGAAAATTTCGCCGACTAGGCTGGTGCCCTGGATCGTCGGCTGCACGTTATTCGGGAGATTTACGTTTTGCTGCAGGTTAATGGCGGTCTGCGTGAGAGCAAAGTAATAGTCAACGCCGTATTGGAATACGACGCGAACGAACGAGAGGCCGTAGAACGACGTGGAGCGAATGACGTTGACCCCAGGAGTTGGAGCAAGTCCCACCTCCAGCGGGATGGTGTAGTAACGCTCCATCTCTTCGGCCGAGAGGCCCGGCGCTTGCGCGGTGATCTCGAGAATGACCGGCGCGGGATTGGGATAGGCTTCGATGTTCAGCTTGCTGAACGCGATCAGGCCAGCGCCGATGAAAACCAAAAGGCACAGCAAAACAATCGGACGTCGGGTCAGCCCGAATGCCAGTATCCCATTCAGCATCGATGTCCTCTCAACCCGCCGTGTCTCGCCGCTCGAGCGAGAAGATCAGCGCGATGCCGTGGCCAGAGCATTGCTCAGGAACAGCGCGCCTTCAGTGGCGATCAGCTCACCCGGCTGGACGCCCTCGAGGATCTGCCGGTAGCCGTCCTGTTGCAGGCCAACTTTGACGGTGCGTTTGGTGAAACGGCGCCGGTCGGCGGTGACCCACACCGTCATTGTGCCGTCTCCTTCGCGCACGACACCGTCGAGCGGAACCGCGACGGAGCGCACGGGAGCGCCGGTGCGAATCATGAATGTCGCGAACATTCCCGAGCGCAATTCGTCGCGCGGATTCTGCACTTCGGAACGGATGAGGACTCGGCGCGTGAATGGATCGACCATCGAGCCGATGGTGGAGATGCGCCCCTCGAACGTGCGCTCCGGAAAAGCGCTGACCTTCACCTTGACCTCTTGCCCGACGCGAAACGCAGGACTGTCATTCTCGGGGACGTTCGCGAGCATCCACATTGTGGAGATGTCCGCCACCAAATAGGGCGCGGGGGGATTTCCCGGTTGGACGAAAAGCCCCGGTGCCGCATTGCGGGCGGTGACTCTGCCTGCGATGGGGCTCGGAACGACAAGGATCGGATCGGCCTTGCGCTCGGCAATAATGCGATCGATTTCAGTATCGCTCTTGCCGAACAGGCGAACCGCATCGCGCGCTGCGCGCAGCGCGCCTTCGGCGGTTTGCTGGTCCGAGGCCGCCTGCTCCATGTCTTTTTGCGACACCGCGCGCGTCTTGTAGAGCTCGCGCAGGCGCGCGAGGTTTCGGGTTGTGAACTCCAACACCCCCGCGGCGGCGATCAACGTCGATTCCGCCTGCAGGAGATCGGGGCTGTCGATCGTGAATAAGGTCTGCCCCTTTTGGACGTCATCGCCGACTTTGGCGAACAGACCGACGATCCTGCCCTGATAGGGCGTAAAGACCTGGACCGTCATTTCCTGATTGAAATCGATGCTGCCGACCGATTCCTTCTCGATTGCAAACTCGCGCTCGCTGGCGGCCTCAGCCTTGACCGATCCGAGCTGCGTATCCGTGAGGTTGACGGTGGGCGGACCGCCTGCGTTGCCCCCAGCGGGGCTTGAAGGAGCGCCTTGCGCCTTGGCAGTCGTCGCCGCCGCGCCGAGCCCGGATTGCGACCAACCGAGAAGACCAAGCGAGGAATAGGTGAGAACGGCGGCAACGAGAATTGCAGCCGCAATCGCCGCCACTAGTGCGGTATTTCTGCCGTGAAAAGCCATAGATACGCTACGTCCAGGCTGATCGATCGGCGCGACGATGGCCACTGCCCCTCCCGGGGGTCTACTGATATTAATCACAGCTAAACACTTGATCTTTGGTTGTGGTAACCGCGTCACAAGCGCAGCCGCGGTGCTTGGCCGAAGCGGCCAGTGATTGGAGGTCTGTAAGGGGAAGACGGATTGAGCTGGCGCAGGGCTCGACAACTTCTGCCCATATTGCTGGCCTATTAACCCGAAAACGGGCAGTCCTACCGCTGCAATAGCGGTTGGGCGATAAGGGTCGCGCAGTTCGAAGACTCTGACCGACGTGGGGACCATGGAACCGACGCAAAGGTCCGCGCTTGCTCGCCTCCTTAACGGGCTGAAACGCGAGCAACACGATTATCGGCCTTCGTTGGAAGTCTTCCCGGCGCTCAACATCGAGAAGCTCGCCGGGGACATGAGGCTAGCGACAGTCGGGGCCGAGCGCGGCACCCGGGAAGAGCCGGCCTCAGGCGGCGTTGCCTTCGACGACGTCGAGAATCGGATCATCGAGCGCGTCGAAGCCGAGAAGAACGCGGCCCACGGCCTGCTTCTCGACGAGTTGCGCACGTATAAGGAGCGCTTGAGTGGTCTCGACTTCGAAGGGCGGTTTGCGACCATTCGACAAGCTGCACCGGCGGCCGTGAGCGAATTCCGCGCTGAAGCGGCGCAGGGCCGGGACGAGCTGCACCGCCTGCGCCGGCATTTGCGCGATCTGGAGGTCGAACGCGACGAGTTTCAGCGCCGCAACAAGCTCAAGCGAACCGCGCGCTGGGCATCTGGAGGCAACCTGACGCTCAAGGTCGGCATTCTTCTCGCCGTCTTCGTTTTTGAGATTTTTCTCAACGGGTTCTTTCTAGCGAAGGGAAGCGAGCTCGGGTATTTGGGCGGCGCGGTAGAGGCCTTCACGTTCGCGCTGCTCAATGTCGGCGTCAGCTTTCTCATCGCGGCCGCGGGCGTGCGTGAGCTCAACCACCGCAATTTTTTCCGCAAGTTTTTCGGACTGCTATCCCTGCTTTGCTACATCGGGTTAGCCATCGGTCTTAACCTTGCCCTCGCCCATTATCGTGAAGCCTCGGGATCGCTCGTCTCCGATGCGGGGCGCGAGGTGCTCGCGCGGCTCGCGGCCTCACCGCTCGCGATCGCGGACTTGAAATCCTGGCTGTTCTTTGGCCTGGGGATATTGTGCTCGTTGATAGCGTTTGCCGACGCGTTCCTTATCTTCGATCCCTATCCGGGATACGGGACCCTGGAAAAGCGGCGTACGGAGGCGCACGAGGCCTATATCAGGCAAAAGAACGATCTGATCGCAAAGCTTCTCGAGATTAGGAATCAGGCGATCGAGATCCTCGAGGAAGCGAACCGCGACCTCTCGATCCGGCGCGGCGAGCATGATGCCATTCTCGAAGGCCGCGCTCGATTGGCTCGCCTGTTCGCCGCGCATCAGGCGCATCTCGAACGGGCAGCAAACGCCCTCCTCGCCGTCTATCACGAGGCGAATAAACGACAGAGAAAGACCCCACCACCGGCGAGGTTCTCGGCACGCTTTGCCCTTGACAAATTTCCCATCGACGAAGGCTGGCTGGAGACGTCGGCGCGTGACGATCTCAGGCGGTCGATTGCGGAATCGCAGGCGGTACTGGTTGCTCAAATCCAAGCCATTCACGGCGAATTCGAGCGGGCATTCGCCAGCTACCGCGAGATCGATGAACTCGTAGAGGAGAAGACGGTTGCCAAGTCGAGCGCCAAGGCGGCGTAGCAGGGATCCGGGCGATCTGCGCAAGCACGCGTTTGGAGCGGCATTGGCGTTGCTCGCGCTCAGCGCGCTTTCGGCGGGCGCCTACGTCTATACGACTGCCGCGCGCCCGCCTGCGCTCGATCGCTCCTCGCTCTGTCCCGTGGATGGGCCCCGCTCCGTCGCAGTCGTGCTTCTCGATTCGACCGACGACATCCCGGAAATCGCCAAGCGGGAAGTCAAGACCGCATTGGTGGATATTGCCGAGACGCTGCCGAGCTACGCGCTGCTCGAGCTTAGGCTCTTGGAGCCGAGTATCGCGGGCGGCAAGTCGATCTTTGCGCGATGTAATCCAGGCGACGGGTCGGGCTTGAGTGAATATACCGCCAACCCAGCCTTGGCGAAAAAGCGATGGATGGACGGATTTCGCGGGCCGCTCGAAAACGCGCTGCAAATCGGGTTTCGTCCTTTGCCGGGCAAAACCTCTCCAATCATGGAGACGGTTCAGCGCATTGCGGTCGAACGTTTCACAGGCCGAGCGGTGGAGGAAATTCCGAAGTCGCTCATCCTCGTGTCCGACATGTTGGAGCACGAAGAAGACTATTCGCAGTACGCCGGCGATCTATCCTACAGCCGCTACAAGGCCTCGCGGGCCTATCAGAAGTTCCGCACCAACCTTTACGGTGCCGAAGTGATGATCTTTTACATCCAACGATCGTCTGCCAAGCCGATCAACTCGGCGGATCACATCCGGTTCTGGGCCGAATGGATTCGTGACAACAACGGTCGCCTGAAACAGGCCAACAGACTTCAAGGGGTGGGTTAGTGCCGACGAAACACCCTTCCGCTTGGACCCAACGAGCGGCGGATGCTGCCTACGCCACCGGCGCAAGCGCCGTGGTGTTCTTGGTCTTTGTTGCAGCGGGATGCGCTTACATCGTCGCAGCCAAACTCGCCGGCATCGGACCGTTCTACGTCACGTTCGTGCCGGTTGGAACCATGCTAGCCTATGCGCTGCTGATCTATTGCGCGCGAGGCTTGCGGCTGCGCGACGATCAGTCGGGCGACAATTTGTACTACATGGGATTTTTGTTCACGCTCACAAGCCTGGGTGTATCGCTCTATCAATTCACCGCCACCCCCGCGGCCGAAGAAATCGTGCAGAATTTCGGCATTGCGATCGGCTCGACGATCGCGGGCATCGGGCTGCGCGTAATCTTCAATCAAATGCGCCGCGATCCGGTCGAGATCGAACGGATGATGCGCCTGGAACTGGCCGAGGCAGCGCGCCGGGTGCGGCGCGAACTCGACAGCACTGTGGTGGAGTTTGGATACCACCGGCGATCCGCGCAACAGGCGGCGGCCGACTCGTTCAATCAGGTGACCGAGAAATTCGACGAGATTGTGGGCAAGTTCCTGGGCAGTCTGGAAGAGATCACGGCGAAAACAGTCGCACCGCTCGAAGACGCGTCACGCCGCTCCGCCGAGACGATCGTACAAGCAAGCGAGGGAATCGGCGCAAAACTGGGCGAGAGCGGCCGGCAAATCTCGGCGGCGAGCGAGACCTTGTCCGAGCGCGCAGCGGCGGTTTCCGCAGCGCTCGACCACGTGACAGCGAAACTTTCCGCAATGCAGACGCCGGAGCGGGTGATCGAAGTTCGCCTCGAGCCGGTGACCATGTCGCTGGCGCAGGCTGCCGAGCGCTTGGCCGCGCAAACCGGTTCGCAGACGACCGCCGTCAAGGACGCCCTCGAGACGGCAAACGCGACCGCCACGAGATCGACCGATTTGGTCATGGAATTGCGACACGATCTCGATACTGCGACCTCCACCAATCGCGCCACCCTCGAAGCGGCGGCCGCCATG
>Ga0126377_10000201_pt1 | contig 34558 bp, 26 predicted proteins | sample PanSoiMetPlot_22_FD_92647 | JGI IMG/M metagenome (GOLD analysis project Ga0126377, IMG submission 92647) | Tropical forest soil microbial communities from Panama - MetaG Plot_22 | ecosystem: Environmental > Terrestrial > Soil > Tropical forest > Bulk soil | place: Panama | collected 2016-02-17 | reverse complement strand
CTTCGGGCGTGGCGATGCGCAGGCTGCTCTCCGCGAAGTCGACGCCTTCGACGTTCACGCCAAGCTCCCACAGCAGGTGCATCAGCGCGCCGGGACCGCAGCCCAGGTCGAGCGCCTTTGCGGCTGAAACACATCGCGGATCAGCACCGGGTTCTTGGCCTCGATCCGCCGCCGGGTTTCGAGCGAGTAGTTGTTGCCCTCGTCCCGCCATTCCCCGGTGAAGTACTCGGAGTCGTAATGACCCGACGTGACCGCCTGCTGTGAGAGGACGCGCGACTCGAATTCAGTGATGTTCATGGTTGGCTCTGCAGATCTCTCGTGAACTGCTGAAGGATGCGGCTCGATGAATCCAGTACCGTGTCCAGGTAAACAACGTCGATTCCGTGCGCTGCGCAGATCGTCGCCTGATCCGGCGGCAGCCGTCCGACCCAGTCCTTCCCCTTGACGTAATAGCGCGGCCGCAGCTCGCGCAGGATCGTCTCGGTATCGAATTGGTTGATGTGCGTGTAGGTGATGAAGCGTATGGCGTCGACAATGATCGCGCGATCGGCTTCAGGCAGCAGCGGCGGATGCTTGGTGCGCACGTAGCGGTCCGACGCCACGTTGCAGAGCAGCGGCACGCCGAGCGAGGTCGCGGCCCGAAAGTACTCAATGTGACCGCGGTGCAGCGGATCGAAGGCGCCATCGACCATCGCCACCGACCCGCGATACTCTTTGAGCTGATCGAACGTGATGATCACGACTTCACGAGCAGTCCCTTCTGCGCCAGCTCCCCAAGCGCCCGATCGAAGAAGTCGGTCGCCACGTCGGGCGTCGTCTTCGCCCACTCGACCAGCTCGCTGAACCCGGTCTCGAGTGAAACCTTCGGCCGGAATCCCAGCGCCGTTCGCGCGCGCATGATGTCGGCGGTGTTGTGGCGGATGTCGAACTTGCGACCGGTCTGCGTGATCGCAGGGTCGATCGACGTGCCGAGAATGCGGTTCAGCATTCGGGCGATGGCAAGAATCGTCACCGTCTCACCCGAGCCGACATTCACCGGCAGGTAGTCGGCGCCCGACGTCTCGATCATCAGCACGAGACAGTCGACGACGTCGTGGATCGAGACGAAGTCGCGAAGCTGGCCGCCATCTTCGAAGACGACCGGCTGCTTGCCGTTGAGCAGCCGACTGAGCCAGATCGCAGCGACGCCGGCATAGGGGTTGCTCAAACTTTGCCGCGGCCCGTAGACGTTGAAGAAGCGCGGTGCGACCGACGGAATCCCATACGTTTTTCCGATGAGCAGTACCATCTCTTCCTGGTGGTACTTCGTCATCGAGTAGATGTTGTCGCGATAGAGCGGCTTGTCCTCCGGCGTTGAAATGGACGCGACGTGTGCACCACACTCCGGACACCGCTGCTCCCAGTCTCGCGCCGCGAGCTGCTGTTCCGGCCGGATCGTCGGCGCGACGACGCCATGCGTGGCACAGCGATACGCGCCCTCGCCATACACCCCGATCGACGAAGCCACGAGCACCTTCTCGACGTGATGCTTCGCGTTCACCAGAATGTCGAGCAGCAGTGCCGTGCCGCGCGTGTTCACATCGACGTAGCGATCGACCTGATACATGCTCTGCCCGACGCTCACAGCGGCGCCGAAGTGCACCACCGCGTCCGACTCGAGCACGAGCGGCTCGAACACGGAGCGGTCCCGCACGTCGCCACGCACGTAGGTCGCTTTCGGGTTGGCGTATGACGGCCAGGTGCCGGATCGATGCACCTGTGGCTCGAGGCTGTCGAGCACCGTGACGCGATATTCGCGCGCCACGAGCGCATCGACGAGATGCGATCCGATGTAACCAGCACCACCGGTGACGAGAATGTGCCGAATGCTCATGCGCGATAGTCGGTCAAGTAGGGCGAGCCGTGGTCGACTCGCCGTTCAGTGGGTGAGAGCTGCTGCCGTGTGCGTCGTCGATCGAACATCGAGAAAGCCGTCCTTCCCGATCGCACGAAACGCTGATTGCGCCATCAGCAGATGGCGTTTCGAGTAGCCGTCGGGATCGTCGTAGAAGGCCAGAGCGCGCACGCCGAGAAACGGCGCCAGATAGGAGAATCCCCCATAGGTGCCGACGAACCGCGAGGCGCCGGCCACCACCGCATTCTGCATCGCGAGGTTGTCCTGGGCGCGGATGTCGGAAGGCATGGTCTTGACCCCATATGCCGCGGGATCATCGTGCGCATGGTCGTCGAGGTGAAGACCGGTCGCGAGTGAGATCACCGGCCCATCCGCGGCCAGCACATGGAGCGTCTCGCGCACGAACGCGCGGTTGCGTTCGGTCGCGGGGAAACACTCGTTGAAATAGAACTTCACGGCGGTATATGGCTGCGAGGGCAGCTCGACGCTGCCTGCCGACGCCTCGAGTTCGCAGTAGCGCGCGCGCTGGTGCACCCACCTGTCGCCGACATGGCCCCACCAGAACGGGTTGAACAACGTAAACATGCTCGACGGGTGCAGCATGCTGCGACTGCGCACGTCTGTCGTCAGCTCGCGCAGGAGATCGTGCTCGAATGCCATCACCCGCGTCTGCTTCTGCTCACCGTTTGCCGTCACCCGCTCATCATGGTGTCGTCTGAACTCTTCCGGACTGAGGTAATCGAAGATCTCGCGATAATTGGCGGCAAATGGCCGATACCACGCCGCGGTTCCGCCGCGCGACACCACCAGGAGCCGCTCGGGCGCGACCTGAAACGCCTCGGCGAACCAGCGAAGGAACGGCACCCAATACAGCAGCTCGAACCCGACCTCGCCGAGCCAGGGCCCGGCGACGATCGTGTCGCCGGCCGAGGCGAGCCGCTCGAGGTCTCGATCGAGACGCCTCCCCTGCATGCGCGCCAGCTGCGCGCTGACACGATGCCGGACCGGCCGGGGCACGAGTCGACGAACCTTCACGTCAACGCTCCGCAAGCCGGCGTTCCGCGGCCACCCAGTCATCCGATGAATCGATCGACAGCGAGTCGTGCGCGTCGATCACCAGAGGCTCGCACCGCTCGCCGTAGATGTTCCCGTACCGTTCGAGCGTCGTGCGCCAAAAGGCATAGACAGTGCCGTCGCGCGAGTAGGCCGGCCTCGCATCCTGGCGTCGTGTCACCCGCGCCCCTTCGGGAAGAAACGGCTTCAGCTGTCCGCCTTCGATCTTCATCACGTAGTCGGGCGACAGATGCTTTGGCACCTCGACGACGGTCACGACCGAGTCGGCCTTCGAGCTGCGCAGCCGGTCGATCACGTCGCGAATGTGAGCGGGACGCCGCAGTGGAGACGTCGGTTGCAGCAGCACGATCGCATCCGCAACCCAGCCATCCGCCGCCAGCGTCTCGACCGCATGACGCACCACAGCCAGCATCGGCGTGTCGTCTTCGGCAAGATGTGCCGGCCTCATGAACGGCACCTCGAGTCCGCAGCGCCGGCCGGCATCGGCGATCGCTTTTGAATCGGTCGACAGGATCGTGCGGTCGAGCACGCCTGACTCGCGCGCGGCGAGTGCCGTGTATTCAATCAACGGGCGTCCCGCAAGCGCCTTGACGTTCTTGCCCGGCAGACCCTTCGATCCCGCCCGCGCCGGGACAAGGCCCAGTGTCATATTCATGACTGCGCGCGAACTCATCCAGGGCGCGGGGCGTTCTGCACGAAGCGCACTTCCTTGAACATGGCATCGACGGCTGCCGGATCGGGCAACGCGCCAGATACCGGGTCCGCCGGGCGGCACAGATAACTCACGTGGAGGTGATCAGTGGCATAGTCGGCGCGAAGAATATCGAGCCCCCCGCGTTGCAGGTACGCCGACATCGTGTCCTGCGTGAGGTAGTACGGATGATCGATTTTCGTGGCGTCCTCGATCGACCAGTTCCGGAGGTATGCCGCCCTGAAGTCGACGATGTCGATGAAGAGCCTTCCCTGGGCGGTCAGCAGCTGCCGCACTCTTGTGAGTGTGCCGGCGACGTCGAGCAGGTGATCGACGGTCTGGCAGATCAGCACGACATCGAAGCGCCGGTCGCCGAAATCGTATTCCTCGACCAGCCCGGTTATCGTCTCGAGGCCGAACGCTTTCGCCTGCTCCACTTCGAGCGGCGCCGGATCGATGAGCGTCCCTGCCAGTCCGAACGCCTTCGCGAAGTGGCCGGCCACCACTCCGGTCGACCCGCCGATGTCGAGCATCGTTTTGAGGGAGGCGCCCTCGAAGAACGGCTGCACGAATGCTGCTCGCTGAGCGGCGTATTCCCGCTGCTCGGCCTGAATCGTTTTCGCATCGATCAGGCGCCCATGGAACGCACTCACCAGCGGCCGATAGATGCCGTCGTAGAAGCGTCCGTACGCGTGCGCAGTCATACGCGGATTGAGAAACACCAATCCGCAGCGGTTGCAGGCCGACGCCTGCGCCGGATAGCCGTAGCGATCGCGATGGGTCAGCGTGACCAGGTGCGATCCGCCGCACAGGTTGCACGTCGTCAGGTGATCGCGAGGCTGCGCCGTATAGTCGTATCCGAGTGCCGCGATGCGCTGCTTGCGATCGGCAGGAATGGCTGTGAGCATCAGTAGGTCAGGCGCTTCTCGACGCTGAGAACCGCGGTCGCGAGACAGGAGGCGATGCGGGTTCCGGCGCGGCCGTCTCCGTAGAGGTGATCGACCGAGGGCCGGCCACGTTTGCAATGTTCGGCGATCGCACCCGCGATCGCATGGCGATCGTGAGGAACGTCGATGACGTTGCCCCCGCGCTCGCGGCCCTGCTGGCGTGAACCGACGTTGACCGCCGGCACCCCCAGAAACGAGCACTCGCGGATCGCCACGCTGGAGTTGCCGACGATCGCCGTCGACTGCACCAGCAGGCGCAGAAAGTCTTCGGGGAACATGTTCCGGAACAGATGGAAGTTGTCGGGCTTCTCGCGCTCCCGGAACATCCGGATGCCTTTCGAGGTGCCGTCCGAACCCGCGTCGACGTTCGGCCAGAACCACAGCACCGGAAGGCCGCAGGGCTTCACCGCGTACAGCGTCTCCTCCACCTGCTGCCGCGCTTCTTCATACTCCGTGGTCACGGGATGCTGCATGACGACGAGGTAGCCCTTCGAGAGATCGGTTTTCGGCCCGACGCCGCCGTACTTCTGGAATGGATCGAAGTCGAGCTCGGGTTTCGCGGCCACCTCCGCAGCGATATCAATCGACGGACAACCGGTGACAATCACGGAGTCGGGTTCTTCACCAAGTTTTCGCACGCGCTCGGCTGCGCCCTCAGTCGAGACCAGATGGAGGTTCGACAGCTTCGTCACCGCATGCCGCACCTTCTCGTCGATCGAGCCGGTGACTTCACCACCCTGCACGTGCACGACGGGAATGTTCATATACGACGCGGCCACGGCGTTCGCGAGCGTCTCGTATCGGTCCGCAATCGTGACGACGGCGTCAGGCGCAAGGTTGTCGAACACAGTGGCGAGTTCGACGAGCCCGAGACCGGTCGACTTGGCGGACGTCACCAGGTTCTCACCCTCGACGACCATATAGACGCGCGCCCGGATTGGAAACCCGTCGCGTTCGATCGCCTGGATCGCGTTGCCGTATCGATCGAGCAGCGCCGACGCCGCGACGACGAGCTGAAGCTCGAGATCGGGATGCTCTTCGATCGCACGCAGGGCGGTACGAATACGCGAGTAGCTTGGCCGCGCGGTGACAACGACGCAGATTTTCCGTTTCGGCACAGTGTCTCAGGGCCCCTCGAAATCGTCGAGCGACAGGATGTGATCGACAGCGACCGCCCGTGTCAGTCTGCGCCCGACGAGATCGCCGAGTCGCTCGGGCGGCAGGCCGGTCCCGGGTTTCTTCAATGCCAGGTGTTCGCGCTGCAGGACGGTCCCCGCAGCGAGCGGCTGTCGGGCCACCACGCTGCGCGTGAACAGTCGTCGGAGCGGCCTGGCGCGTTCGGCCTCGGCGTCCTTGTCGACCGGATTGGCACGCATGCGCTCGATGAAGCGGATGCCGTCAACCAGCTGACGCAGCTCCGCGGTGGTGACCGACGCGATCACGTCGGGGCCGAACATCTCACGTGACAGCGCGATGTGAAGTTCGAGCACATCCATCCCGATCGCAACGCCGGCGAGACCTGGATAGATCGTCCCGGAGTGATCGGACAATCCGACCCAGCACCCATAACGCTCGCGATAGAACGCCATGAGATTGAGGCCAATCTGTTCGGGCGGACACGGATAGGCAGTGGTGCATTGAAGGACCCCGACTGGGGATCCTCGGGCCTTGATGCGCGTCACGGCAGCATCGGTCTCGGCGAGCGGACTCATGCCGCTCGAGAGCAGCACGGGCGACCCGGTGTCGAGCACGCGATCGAGCAGCGGCGTGTTCGACACCTCACCGGACGCGATCTTCCAGAGCGGCTGCCCGACACGCTCGAGCAGCTCGACCGCCTCGATCGAAAACGGCGACGAGATGAACAGCACGCCGCGCTCGCGGCAATGCTCGACGAGGCCGCGCCATTCCGCCTCGCTGAACTCCATTCGCTTCCAGTAGTCGTAGCGGGTCGCATCCTGCTTGCTGAACGTTACGCGGAACGGCTCGGCGGGCGTGCTCTCAGCCGACGCAATATGCGTCTGGAACTTCACGGCGTCGGCGCCGGCCGCGGCAATCGCGTCAACGAACGCGTGCGCGAGCCCCAGACTGCCATCGTGCGAGAGTGCCACCTCGCCGATGACGAAGCATCGGCCCGAGCCGAGACGATCGAGCACAGGATGGTGTTCAGGCATTCTTGCCGGCCAGACGCCGCGCCGCGCTTCTCACCAGCGAGAGAATCGGCTTGCGGGCGCGATGGGCGCGGTGCCGCAGCACCTGCGTCGATTCGTACCACGCGCGCTGCGTCGCCCGCAACAGTCGCTTGACGCGGAGGTATCCGTGGTCGTGCCATGCGCCGGCGATGCGAAACGGGATCCACGCGATCCACACCGCCGCTGTGATCACCGGCCGCAGGGCGAGAATCCAGAGCGGGCGATCTTCGGCGAGCACGTGCGCAAGCCTCGCGAGGACGATCGCCGGCGGCCTGGTCGCGCGCAACCACCACGATTCGGGCCGAACCGCCGGCGGTCTCTCGCGCGCGAGTGCACTGATCGACTCAACGAAGACTGGCACCGCGGGCACGTCCACGCCGCGCGGCCGAATGAACGAGGCGACGAATCGTCGATCGCGTTCGATCGACGGCGCCGGGTCACCAACCGCCGCCAGCAGCTGGCCGACGTGTTCGTCGAGTGTGTGTGCCTCGATCACGCAGCCATCCTGTGCTCCAACCAGGTGCCGGAAGTGCAGCGTGCCTTGCTGCGCGTGCGCGAATTCAGACGCGCGGATCGTGAGCACCGGGCGGCCGACGATCGCCGCCTCGATCTGTGCGCTGGTGTTGATGCCGACGATCGCCGCGCTGTAGAACAGAGAATCGAAGAAGTCGGACCGGAAATCGGCGGCCGTCGGATCGGTGCCGATTGGCGGCCACAGCGCCACGCCCTCCTCCGACGCCAGGTCGAGCGCGCGCCACTGGTCCGCGTTGGCCGGGTGCGGCCGAAAGAGCACACCGAGGCGTGCGCTGGTTGAGCTCTCGGCGCGGCGCAACGACGAGAGCCAGCGCTCGGCGAACGGCACTTCGTCGGGGGCAATGAACATCGATGACCCGACGTACAGAACGAACGGTCGATCGGAATCGAGGCCGACGCGGCGGCAGAACGATTCGCGAGTCCGGCTCGGCGTCGCCGTAAACCATTTATCGAACAACTGCGCGCCAGTGACCATCACCTGCTCCGGCGCAACACCGTGCAGCGTGACCGCCTCGGATTTCTGCTGCTCGTTCCACACGATCACGCGATCGGGAACGACTCTGATCAGCCCCTTGCTGGTGAGGTTGTCCCAGCTCGCGACGCACAGCGCGGTTCGGACCCCGACCCGTCGCGCCGACTTGATGTAGTCGACCTGCTGCGACCCGAGCTCGATCAACGGCGTGACCAGAAGCAGGTCGGGTGCCTGCTCACGAATGAACGCGTCGATCGCCGCATTGGGCGGAGCAAGCGATTCGAGCTGGAGCAGCAGACGTGACAATGCGGCACGCGCGGCCGATCCCATCCGCGCGACGCCACGCACCATCGGCGGATAGACACGAGGCAGCCGCTTCTCCGCGCGCGCGCGGAGCGCCGTGGCATGCTCGAACGCGGGCTCGAAATACCGGAGATAATCGAGAGCCAGACGAACAGTCGTCCCGAAACTCTCCCATGCTTCGGCACGCGCTTCCGGATCGCGCCAACGGTGCGCCGCGCCCCCGCTCCGCGTCGCCGTCCGGTCGCTCCGTGCGAGAAACGTTCGGACGCTTTCGGCGCGCGTCGGTGCCGGGCCACAAGTGATCCGATCGGACATCGACGCGAGACGCTGTGCCGTGACATCTTCGCCCAGCTTGGTCCGGCTGACTTCGAATGCGACGTGGATCTGATGACCGGCCGCCGCCAGTGCCTGCAGGGCATCGTCGTAGTAACGGACGAAACCGGGATGCAGCATCACGAAAAGAATCCGGCTCACGGTCTCGATCTCATGACACGTGGTCGGCCTGCACGCGGGCCAATCGCCCATCACCGATGAATCCGTCATCCGGCCGCCGGTGGTCGTTCGACGGCAGTGTCTGCGCCGTCTCGACGATTCGAGCGCGATAGCGCGCCTGTCGTACGGTATCGACATGCGCCCCGTTTACGATCTCCAGCATCTCCTCGACGGCGGCGAGCACGTCCGACGAGCGGTTGGGACGATGCGCGAATCGGTCGAGATGCCTGACGTGCTCTGGCGCGAGGCCTTCCTCGACAGACAGCTCGCGGCCGGTATTCAGTTCGACCGGGGTCGCCAGCGTGAAGAGACCATCGGCGCGCAGAGGGTACGCCTCGTACGGGTCCACAACGTTCAGACGGATACACGGCGTATCGGTGAGATACGCGATCTGCTGGGCAGTCGGGCTCTCGCAGACGAGGCACTTGGCGCGCATGAGTATGTTGAGATCCAAGGCATCAGCATGCTCGGTCGTCGTCAGGTCGACCACGCCGGCGAGATCGAGCGGTCCCCCGCCAGGCGGGCCGATTCGTACTACCGCATACCCGTCGCGTACGAGCCGATCGATTGCGGGGCCCAGCGACTCGAGGCGCGATCGGAACTCGAGCGCGACGATCGGACGATCGAGCGATACACCGCAGCGGGTGGCCTCGTCCCGCGCCGTGCGCTCCAGCGATGCTGGCATCCGCAGGTTGAGCGGCTCGCGAAGGAGACGTCGAGCGCGGATGTCCGGAGAGACGCGGCCAGTCGCGTGCGTCGAACGCTCCATCGATCGATCGGCGATCGTGCGAAGCCGGGTGCGGAGGGCGTACGGCAGGCGCTCGTCCCCGATGTGCCGGCGCAGCTCGCGATAGATCTCGCGCCAGAACACTGCGGCTGACGCGTTCGCGCAGATGACGGCCCTGGCCAGCACCGCTGATATCCACCATCGGGCCCGCAGCCAGCGGCCTCGAGCCCCTGCCGGATCGACACGTACGATCCGTTCCGACCTCAACGCGAACAGCGGATGATCAGCAGCGATCGAGTCGGGCAGCAGGCAGACCGCGACACCGCGTTGCCTCGCTCGCGCCAGCAGCTCCGCGACGTCGAGAGGAATCGATCCCCCGGTCGATTCGCCCGGGCAGCTCACCAGGATCGGGTGGCCGTCCACGTGTGATTCCACGATCGTCACCGCGCTAATCCATTTCGAAGAGCGGCGTCCATTCTTCGCGCATCTCGGGAGTGCCCGGATGCACGATGACGGCATCGCTCTGCAGATGCGTCTTGAGCGCGCGGACCTTCGGCGGAACCGGCGTGTACTTGCGCTCGATGTAGCCATCGAAGTACGCCCACTGCTGACGAACCTTGTAGGCGGTCTGCGTGAGCGCGGCGTGGAGACCGACGGCACGGATCGTCCACGTGACAGACAACAGCAGCATCACCGCCACACCCAGCGCCGGCGCCATGCTGCGAACGTGCGCGCCGGCAGCATCGGTCGAGAATCGTTCGAGAAAGTCGTGACAGGCGACGAAGAACGCGGCCGCGTAGAAGTAGCCGGCCGGGCTCATGATGACGTCCTTGGTGTAGGCGAAGCTGATCGCCGCGTTCGCGAGGATCACCAGGATCGACAGCATGACGATGCGATCGCCTCGATCGAGCTCCCATCGCCGCCATGCGTGCCGTCTCACCCAGGTATAGCGGCCGATGAGGATCGTCGCCGTGGTCGACGACAACAGCCCGATGATCAATGGCAGATCGAGATGGCCCTGCAGAATACTGCGCGTCAACCGCCACATGCCGTCGCGAGGCTCCGCGAAGAGCAGTCCGACAAGCGCGCTGACGACGTTGTAGGCATAGAACAGGTAGACGCGAGTCCCCGGGAACATGCGCGTCAGATCGCCGCCGCCGTAGCGGTGGAAGCCGAACGAGGCTTCGCGATCGAACAGCGTCGGCGTTCCGGTGTCGAGCACGACGAAACGCAACACAAAGTACCCGGCGATGAGCGCGCCGACGGTCAGGACACCAGCGCGAGAGATGCCGCGCATTCCCAGCGCGTATCCGACGATGACGATCACGCCAACGAGCAGTCCGCTTTCGACACTCGACACCGCGGCGATGAAGATCAGTGCGGCGGCCACATCCTTCCACCAGCGATGAGTGCCGATCGCCAGATTGACCGCGAGCGCGCAGAAGATCACGTTCGTCAGATACGCGTTCACCGGGAACGCCTCGCGAATCGTCCAGGCAAAGGCGTGGTGACCAACGAGTACTGCGAGCGACAAGGGAAAGACGAGTGCCGCAACGGCGGTTTGCGGACGCACGAGCCCGGCAAACGGCACGAGCACCAGCAGCACCTGCACCGCCGCGGTCCAGCGGAACCAGTAGAAGTACTCGCCCTGCGAGAGGTCGTAGACGACCTTCAGCTGCGCCCACAGCCCCGGACGCAGGTAGCCAGGCTGAATGCCGGTCCGCATCACATCCATGAACGAGCCGTCGAGCTCGAGCATGTTGGTGAAGCAGTCGGTCGTCTGGATGGGAATTCGCAGCAGGAAGTATCCGAGCGTCGCCGAGAGGAGTAGCGCTCCTCCGTACGCCAGACTGGACCAGTAACGGCTCTCGCTCACTCGGCACGCGTTAGGATGCGACGGAGGCCGTCGGCGGCTTGATGCCCGACGAGATCAATGTCGGCTCCATCCGACGACGCCAAGTGCCTGCTTGGCGGCGGTCTTCAGCGCGACGACGGCGCGTTGAGGAACTTTTCTCGCGACCCGCGCCGCTTTGTCTCTGCGCTTCGTGCGCCGCTGCGTCTCTTTGTGCCAGATCGCACGGACATTGTGCGCCCACTCGGCACGCTTGATTGGGTTCCAGTAGATACGCTCCAGATACGGGATGCGAGCGGCGAGCACGAGGGTCCAGATCACAGGACGGAGCGCGAAGTACGACACCGACGCGGGCTGCGGACGCATCGCCGGCAGCGCGGCAATCGACTCGACCGCATCGGCAAACACCGGCGTTGCCGGGGTGCCCAGTCCATGAGGGCGAATGAAGCGCTCGACGAACGGACCATTCGGCCGCATCGCCGCGCCGCCGAGTGCGTCGTCGAGCTGCGCGACATGTTCTTCGACCGATCGAGTGACATTCAGGAATCCGCCACCGACACTGAGCAGATGCGCGAAGTGGAACGTGCCCTCCTGGTTATCCCGGAATTCCGGGAGGATCAACGTGAACACCGGTCGATCGACGATTGCCGCTTCGACGAGCGCGCTGGTGTTCAGTCCGACCACCGCCGACGCGTGGAACATCGAGTCGAAGTAGTCGGCACGGCTCTCCTCTTCGACCGGATTGGCCCCCCAGAGCGACACCGGTCCGAGCTTCCCAAGCGCGGCGCGAATCTCAGGCGACCACTCTTCGAGACGCTGCGGGTGCGGGCGGACGACGATCGACGCGCCTCGCAGACGCGCATCATGCGAACGCCTGATCGACTCGAGCCACTGCAGCACGAACGCCGCTTCGGATGGACTGTGCTTGAACAGCGCGGAGCAGACGTAGAGCACGAGCGGGCGATCCGATGGCACGCCGACTCTGCGGCAGAAGTCGTCGCGATCGCGCAACGGCGCACGATTGAACCACTGGTCGAAGCACTGCGCGCCGGTGACGATCACCCGCTCAGGACCGATGCCGTGGAAGCGGGCGGCCTCATCGCGCTGCACCTCATTCCACACAATCACGCGATCGGGCACCAGGCGGATCAGCGCCTTACTCGAGAGATGATCCCAGCTCCAGACGCACAACGCCGTATGGATGCCGAGTGCGCGCGCGGCGCGCAGGAAGTCGAGCTGCGGCGACCCGAGCTCGATCAGCGGCGTGATGAGCAGGGCATCGGCGCGCTGACTCCGCACGAAGTCGTCGATCCCCATCTGCCTGGGCACCGCCGCCTCGAGCCGCTCGAGCATCCACGTCAGCGCCCGCCGAGACGGCAGCCGCGCGAGCACGAGCACGAAGAACGGCGTGCGCTCGTACGCGCGATCGCGAATCTTCGGCGTTGCCTCGTACCGTGGATCGGAGTACCGGAGGTAGTCCAGGCCGATCCGGAGTGCGCTCGCGACACGGCGATATCGTCCCCATTGCAGGATGGGCGTGAAGCCGACCGTGACGCGCGAAGGAAAGCGCGCTGCGAGTCGATCGACCAGCTCACGGCCGCCAAACGCCTCTTCGCGATCGGCGGCAAGATGCAGGTCGTGGCCGCGTTCGGCCAGAGCGGCGATCACCGACTCGAAATTCCTGAAGTAGGTGAAATGCCGCGCGATGAAGAGCACCTTCATGCGCGTGAATCGATATGCCCGGGCGGCGGAGCAACGGCGCCGAGCGAGCCCAGCGGATTGATGGCGCGAAGATCGGCAATCGCGAACCGTCCGGCGTTGAGCCGATGATAGGCGCGCATCGCGACCGCGACGTGCGCGTGCAGCCATTTGGGGTCGACGAACAGACCTGACGTGTCGACACCAAGCCGTGGCGCCAGCCAGGCGATGCTCCCGCAGGTGCCGACGAAGGCCTTCGCGCCCGCAACGATCTGCGTCTGCACGCCGAGGTTGTTTCGCGGCATCATCCACGACCTCGCGCTCACGACTCGTCCGGCCGCCTTCGCGCTGCGCGCTTCGGCGGGAGAGGCGGCGAACATGTAGTCGGCGTGATCGTCTTCGAGCACGAGGCCGGTATCGAGCAGCACCACAGGAATTCGCTCGGACAGCGACTGGACGATCGATCGCAGATGAGCACGAACATCGGGCGTATCGGGCATCGAGCGTGCCGCGTAGAACTTGACCGCGACGTACTCCTTCGGGAGCAACGCCGGATCGATCATCTCCGGCGGAGGCGCCATGGTGTGGAAGCGCAGGTGCGCGTCCATGAAGCCCATCGCGCGTTGCCCCGACCAGTACAGCGTGAACAGCCGATACATCAGGCCCGGGTGCACGACGTCGAAGTCGCTAGTACCGATGCGCCTCGCCACGATGTCGAGGATGTCGCGATCGAGCGGCGACGGCTCGTAGTGTTTCGTCACGCCGCGCTCGGCGTTGCGGCGTGCGAACTCCGGAGCCTCCATCTCATCCCAGATCTCGATGTAACGCGACGCGACGCCCTGATACCAGCCGCCAACTCCGCCGCGCGAGACGGCGACAACGCGATCGGGGTTGATGTGGAATGCCGCCTCGAGCCAGTGAAGAAACGGAATCCAATACAACGTCTCGAAGCCGACTTCAGACAGCCAGGGGCCCACGATCAACAGCCGGTCGCGCGCCACCAGCCGCTCGATCTCATGCTCGATGCCCCATTCGATGCGATAGAAGCGCCACCGTTCCGCAATCTGCGCCTGCCGCCGTGAGGCCGCCCGTGCGGGGCGGCGGAGCGCGCGATAGCACGACTTCGCCGTGTTGATCGTGGCGTTGCGAACACCTTCAGTCGATCGACGACAGCCGTGCCACACCGATCGAACCTTCTTGTACGAGACCTTCCACGCCCATCGAATGCCCTTGACGACCCAGCGCGCGCGCGCCCGCGTCCGGGCCAGCGCAAACCGTCCGATCGATCCGGTGTCGAGCGCGCGATTCATCGGCTAGTCAGGTGGCTCACTCAAAGCACGGCCAGCCGGTGGCCGCGTCGACTCGCGCCGACTGGCGGCCGCGATCGACGAGCACATCGACCCCGTCGGTTTCCGGCACCGGGATATGCGCCATCGGGGCATAGCGCAGATCGATGTACTCCATCACCGCCGGCAACTGCCGCTTCAGGTCGGGAAACAACTTGCGCACGATGATCGCAAATGGCACCGACTGCTGCTGCAATCGCGCGATGGTCTGCGCCTGCTCCGCGTCATTGCCGTAGAAACCCGGCTGAAACGCCATCTGACCGCCCGCGAACCCGCGCTCCGCGATCACGTTGATCTCGGGGAACAGTCCGGTCACGAGCAGCCGATCCTGCGGCGGCGTGCACCGACGCACATACTCGATGAACGGGAGCAATGCTCTGGAATACCGGCTCGGAACGTGGCCGCCTTCAGGCACGCGTCGATGCAGGCGATCCCAGAGATCGGCGGCATGAAGGCGGACGATGGCGGGCCCATGCAGCAGCTCGGTCTTGTCCAGCTGCTCGCGCAGGTCACCGGTGCGTACGCTGGCCCACGCGGTGATTGCGACGACGATCCCACTGGCGACGATCGGCACCATCCGATCTGTTCGTCGCAGCGCCAGGCCGATGAGCCAGCTGCCGAGGAGCGCGGCGGGAACGATGGCGTCAGCCACGCGACCGTCGAGCGATCCGCGGAGAAACGTGATGTTCACCGGAATCGCCATCGCCGAGAGCGCGGCAACAACAGCAGTCTCCCCGGGCCACGCGTCTGGCTCCGACCGCCGGCGGATCAGGAGAACGACGCAGGCGATCGGCAATGCGTGGAATGTGTAGAACAACCAGACCAGGGCATTCCGCGTGGTATCGAGCTCGCCGAACTGCAGCCGTGGAATTGCTCGCAAGCCGTGATCGATGGCTTCGCCTTGGGTGAAGCCCACAGCCGACACAAAGTAGTTGATCAACCCCTGGTAGTGCTGAACGAACGCTGCCCACGGCAGCAGCACGATGGCAACTGTCGCCGCGAAGATCGCGGAGCGCTCCACCATGCGGCGCCGACCCTCTCGATAGCTGCCGACCACGATCGCGGTGAGCGATGCGAATCCGATGAACATCCCGTGATCATGGCGGAAGAGAAATGCGACGGCAGTCATCGCTCCCGCCACAACGAGCGCGCGGGTCATGAGCCGGCGGGCAAGCGCCATGATGACGAGCGCCGCCACCGCATACAACAGGATCTTTGGATACCCGAACGATCGCGGGCTCAGCACCACCTGAAACGCAGTCAGCACGAGCGCGACGCTGACGAAACCCGAGAGGCGAGTCGCCGCGATCACTGTGCATGCGGCTCCGATCGCGAACGCGAGGGCCACGAGCGCCCACTCGACGCCAAGCGCCGGACCGAACGCCGCACGGACCGCTGCGTGCACCGCGTACATGAGCGGCATTCCAGGATCGACGAAATCACGGACCGGCCATTCGCCAAACAGGATCTGCTGCGCACGTGACAGATGCACGTAGTGATCGTTGTTGAAGCCCGAGAAGGTGAGGAATCGCCACCCGATCGTGAGCACCCCGGCGAATGCTGCGGCTGACGCGATCGCCACCCGCGAAGGCCGTGCAGGCGCCGTCAGCGATGGGTCGTGCGACTCCGTCGCGAGCGAGCGTGGCGGCGGGTCTCCCTCGGCCGCCGCAGTCGTTCGCGACAGAGGCGCATGATTCACCGCCCCGCTCCCACCGGCGGCACGGCGCCGCCGAATCCCAGACGCAGCATCTCGCTGGCCCGCAGATCGAGCTCGGTGAACGTCCCGCAGCGCAGCGCCGAGAACACCCGCTTGGCGACCTCGAGGTGATCGACGCGAAAACCGCTGGCGTGCGAGTAGAACGCGAGCGTGTTGGTCCCGCACAGCGGCGCGAGATACGAGAAGCCGCCGTAGGTGCCGACAAAGCCCTGCGCGCCGCGGATGACCTCGGACTGAATCGCGAGGTTGTTCTCGGGCATCATCAGGCGATCGAGCGAGTGGATGCGTCCGCGCAGTCCCGGCGGAAAGTCGTCGTGGTCGTCGAACCGCTGCGCTGTGTTGAGCAGCACCACGTCGACCTGCTGCGCGAGATCGGCGAGATAGTTCGAGACGAACGCGCGATTCTCGGGCGTCGGCGGGAGTGCCACGTTGCCGTAGAACTTCGCCGCGACGTAGCGCTCCGGCAGCTGGTTCAACACGCCGGTCGAAGGTGCGGGCGGGAGCGTCGAGAACACCGAGAACGCTTCGACCAGCGTGACCGGCGTTCGCTGCAGCCAGAAGTTGTCGAACAACTGGTACATCACGGATGGATGCAGCACCTCGGCGCCGCTCAACCCGCGCTTCTTCTTCACACGCGCGAGGATCTCGCGATCGAAGGAGGTGATCTCGATGTGCTTCTGGCGCCCCTGCTGCTCGACGATACGGCATTCGTTGTTGACGCGGAACTCGTCGGGCGTGAAATGGGAAAAGATCTCTTCGTAGTGCGGCGTGATCTGCGAATACCAGGACGCTGCGCCGCCGCGCGAGATCACCACCAGCTGCTCGGGATCGAAGTTGCCGTAGGCCTTGGCCCAGGCGAGGAACGGAATCCAATACAGCAGCTCGAACCCTGTCTCCGACAGCCACGGTCCGAGGAGGATCGGCCGACCCGATCGGCCGAGCACGGTCACCAGCTCGCGGGTCTCGCGCGCTTCGCGGAATTCGGTCCCCGCCAGCGTCTTTGCCGGATCGCGCTGACGACCGGACTTGGGCGTGAGCGTCGACGGCGCGATCGGAGTCGCGACCTTGCGTCGCTTTCCTGATGCGATGAACTGGTTGGTGACCATCTGCTTGACCCAGCGCAGAGTCGCGAGCTTCCGCCGCTCGTACTGCTTGCGCACCCGATTGCGCGTGCGCTTGCGCCAGGGCTGCGTTCGCAGATGCAGCGACAGCACGGTCGCGATCGGCATCAGAGTCAGGAAGGCAATACCCGATGCGACACCCCGGCGCTCAGGTGGCGGAGTCGGCAGCGCGGCCGTCCCTTCGATCGCTTCCACGAATCGTGGTGTCGCGCCAGACTCGCGGCCGAACGGCCGCACGAATCCTTCGACGAACCGCTCCGCTTTGACATCCCCGCCGCCGTAGCCACTGAGCGAGTCGGCGAGCAGGCCGACGTGTTCGTCGAGACTCCTCGCCGCGCGAAGCAGGCCGCCGTTGACGTCGAGGAGATAGTGAAAATGAAGCGTGCCTTCCTGGTTGTCTTTCGAGATCTCCGGCAGCAGCACGGTGTGCACCGGTTTGCCGACGACCGCGGCCTCGATGAACGCGCTGGTGTTGAGCCCCATGACCGCCGCGCTGTAATACATCGAGTCGAAGTAGTCCTCCTTCGCCTCGGCGTCGACCGGATGCGCCCCCCAGAACGCGACATTGCGATAGCCGGACAAATCAACCTGTTTCCATTCGTCGAGCCGCGCGGGATGGGGCCGAACCAGGATGCCGAGGTCCTTCAGCCGGGGATCGGTGCTGCCGCGCACTGATTGGATCCATCGCTCGACGAATGCCGGCTCGTCTGCGGTCCCGCGGAACAGCGACGAGCACACATACAGAACGAACCGACGATCGGCGCGCAGTCCCACTCTGGCGCAGAACGTCTCGTAGTCGACCGCCGGCCGCCGATCGAACCACTGGTCGTAGGCCTGCGCACCGGTGACGGCGATGCGATCGGCCGGCACGCGGTGCATGTCGGTCGCTTCGGCACGCTGCCACTCGTTCCACACGATCACCCGATCGGGGATCGCACGTAGGACTGATTTGCTCGACAGGTGATCCCAGCTGCCCACCGGCAACACGGTGCGAATGCCGAGCGCGCGTGCGGCGGAAAAATGATCGAGCTGCGGTGAGCCGATGTCGACGAGCGGCGTGATGAGTAGCACGTCCGGCGCCGCCGAGCGGAGAAACGCGTCGAGCTCACCCGCGCTCGGGAGTCCGCGCTCGAGCCACGCGAGCCCCCGGCCGATTCCTGCCGGACCGCCGAACCACCGTCCGGCGCTCGATTCCGCAAGCCGCACGATCGCCCCCGGTGCGCGGTCGCGACCACGTCGTCGCAGGTGGGGCGTCGAGGCATAGCGCGGCTCGAGGAAACGCAAGTAGTCGAGACCGAGGCGCAGTCGTCGCGCCAGCTCGGACCAGGCGCCGGCATGACGTCCAGGCGCCTCGACCAACCGCACGTTCGGGAATCGCGCGGCGATGCGCTCGACCATCCCGCGGCCCCCGAGTGTCTCCTCGCGATCGGACGCAAGCGTCAGGTCATGTCCCCGGGCGGCGAGCTGCTCGATCGCCGACTCGAAGAGCCGCAGATACGAGTAGTGCCTCGCGATGAACAGAATCCTCACGGCTCGTGCTTGCGATCGGCCCGCAGGCCCAGGCGATGGGTCAGCATCAACGTTTCGTACACCGCACGTCGCCCCATTCGTCGCGCGCGACCCCACGCGGAGCGCGTGCCGACGAGGGTGTTGTAGACGGCGTGATGCCAGTGATGCCTGGTGATCTTCTTCAGCCAGATCGCGTTGTCGATTCCGCGTCCGATGGCGTGCGACGCCTCGGTCTTGCGGAAGTGGCGCCACCCGTATGTCAGCTGATAGCGAACGAGCATGCCGGCCCACGCCAGCCGCGAGATCGGCAGCGGCGGCGGCACCGGGCGCGCGTACTCGCGCCAGAACGAGATCGCGTGCTGCAGCCACGGCGGCGCCGAGAACCACTGTGGCTCTTCGCCCGCGAGCACCAGCGAGTGCTGCTGCCGGTCGATGCTGCTTCCGTTCGACTCGCGCCTGAACCACAGCACTTCGGGAACCTGGCGGAAGCGTCCGTACAGCGCGAGCTCGGCGATCAGGAGGCGATCAGGCCTCAGCACGGTGCGAAACACACCCGCCTGATGCAGCGGGTCGAGACGCATGAGCCCATAGACCATGTCACCAGCACCGATGCCGTTATGGCACATGCGCTTCCATCTCGCCCGGCGATCGACGCAGTCAGCGGTGTCGAACAACCGCGGCCCCTTGTCGAGATCGACGCCCTCCGGCGTAATGCGACGAGTGATGGGATACGCGAGCACCGCACCCTGATCGCGATCCAGCTCGCCGATCAGACGCTCGAGCCAGTGCGGATGCCACCGATCGTGATCGCTGGCCCACGCGAAGTACTCAGCCGACGGACATTCACGCTCGGCGATCTCGACCACCTCGCGCCACGTCGCCACCATCCCTCGACGCGACTGATGACGGAAGTAGTTCACGCGCGCGTCTCGGCGTTCGTATTCCTGTGCTATCGCCCCGGTCTCATCAACCGAGGCATCGTCCAGGAGAACGAGCTGGAAGTCGGCGAACGTCTGCGCGAGCAGCGAGTCGATCGCCTCGCGCAGATGACGCGCGTTGTTGTAGAGCGTCATGCCGATCGCAACCCGCGGACCGGTGCTGCGAGCGCGAACCGGAGAGGACTCGCTCGTCACTCCGCGACCGGTCGCGCGTACGGCCGAATCGAGACGTCCGACCAGGTGCCGATAATTGAAGTCGGATCGTTCGACCGGTGCGCCAGCCTTCGGCGGCTTCTTCATCGCCGTCGTGTAATCGGTGCCAAGCACCGAGATCTCAGTCAGTCGATAGCGTTCGGCAAGCGCGTCGCTGACGCGAACCAGCTCGGTGTTGTACGGAGAGCGTTCGCGATTGAGGCTGTAGATCAGCGGGCAGCCACCATCAGCGGCCATCCCCGCATACGCGCGCACCTGTGCATCCGTCATCTCCTGGAACGACACCATGTTCACAGTGAGATCGAGAGAGGCCTTGCTCAGCATGTGCGCACGCGTGTGCGGCACGAACAGGATGTCGGCGTCGCCGGCGTCGGTCAGCGATGGCATTTCGGGCGTGCCGCAGAAGGCGATCTTCGCGTCAGGAAAGACTGCCCCGAGGTAGGTCGCCGAGAAGAGGAACACTTCCGGAAAATCGACGATGACGTAGCGCGTACGCGGGAAGATCGTCTTGAACTGGTAGGCAAACCCGGCCCATCCCGCACCGATCTCGCACACTGTCGGGCGCTCGATGCCGCGCAGCAGGTCGAGCACGCCGCCGCGCGACATGCCGATCAACACTTCGTAGAACTTCAGCGTGTCGACGTTGAAGAGCCGCCCGTCGAGGTCATAGCCGAATCCGCCCAGCGCGGGAGATTCGGGCACCAACAGGTCGTCACCGCCGATCTCGCGAAGCGCGCGCAGCCGACCCTCGAACAGCTCCCGTCTCGCGTCACCCTTGGTGCGGTAGTCGTACGGCCGGATCCCGGTGATGTGGAACGCGTGCTGCCGCAGCCGTCGCACGATCAGCGGCGACGCATCGATCATGTAGTCGATGTTCTCGAGCTCCTCCGTCCAGTACGCACTCGCACCCGATGACGGCGAGGCACCGGTCAGCTGCATCACGGCGTCACGTGCACGCTCGTAGGCGCGGAACTCGGGCGAGGTTCGCGAGAGATCCATCACTGTTCCGTTGACGGCATCGTCGTCAATACTCGGCGATGTCGCGCGCTCCAGCGGTCCGCGCGTGATCGATCAAGGCGCGCCGAGGCACAGGCGATGCGCGTCGCTCACTTCGAGCGCTCCTGAATGTGCTGCAGGATCGCGACACGATCGCAATGGTCAGGCCCCTGCGGCGCGAGGTACTTGGTGATCGCGTCGGCGTGCAGCGCATCGCTCAAGCACGCGAGGTAGGCACGCCGATCGCCGATGGCGCCCTCTCGATCGAGCAAGCGAACCAACTCGACTTCGCGTCCCCAGATCGAGGCTTCGAGCGCAGTGGCGCGCGTGACGCTCGCAGAGATCACGTGCGGCCGCACCGGCATGATCGCGTTCGGATCCTGCCCAGCACGCAGAAAGCGGAGTACCTCGGACGCTGTGGCCATCGCAGCGGCCTCGGCGGCGTTCTGCGGCGGGTCGTATCGCGCCGGCGAGTAGCCAGCGACGTCACCGACGATGAACAGCGCGATGAGCACGATGCCCACCACCACAGGTCCGGCGACGGCCAGGATCACGGTTCGCGGCAGACGATCGGGCACGGTCAGGATTTGCCGCTCGCTACCGCGGAGGCCTTTCGCACCATCCCGCGCTTGCGTTCCACCTGCACCCGCCGCCGCGCCGCGCCCGACACCAGCAATGGGCGGACACGCGTCAAGGGCCAGACGAGCGCAGCCGCCGCCCGACGCGCCGGCACTGGAGCAGGCCGAGGCGACGCGGCGTACCGTTCGAGCGCGTCGACCAGGATCGGCGTCGCCGGACGATCGACTCCGTGTGGCCGTATGAACTGCCCGACGAATCGAGCGAGCTCGGCACGCGCCGCCTCGGGACGCTCGAGCACGTCTGCAAGCTGGCGCAGGTGATCGTCGACGTTCGACGACACCCGCAGGAACCCGCCATTCTCGGGGAGGAGATACCGGTAGTGCAGCGTTCCCTCCTGGGTTCCCGCGAATTCGGGGGTCTCGATCGACAGCACCGGCCGCCCGACGATCGCCGCCTCGATCATCGCGCTGGTGTTGATCCCGACGATCGCCGACGCATGGAAGAGCGAGTCGTAGAAGCCGGCGCGCTGACGCTCATCGGCCGGATCGAATCCGCCGCGCGGCCACACCGTGACGCCGGGCAGATCGGCGAGCGCATCTGACGGCCACGCGCGGCCGTTGTAGGGATGCGGCCTCACCAGCACCGCGAGATCGCGAATCGCCGGATCGGCGCTGCGACGAAGCGCCTCGATCCATCGCCGCACAAACGGCACTTCCACTTCGGCGCGCGCGATGAAGATCGACGAGCCCGTGTAGAGGACGAATGGGCGGTCGTCGCCGAGCCCGACGTCCCGGCAGAACGCGTGGCGCGGCCGGCTCACCGATCGATCGAACCAGCGGTCGAAGGCCTGCGCGCCGGTTACCGTCACCTGCTCCGGCGCGACGCGATGCAGCGCGATCGCCTCACGCTTCTGCGTCTCGTTCCACACGGCGATCAGATCGGCCGCGATACGCAGATCGCCCTTGTTCGACAGATTGTCCCAACTGGCGACCAGCGTGGCGACGCGGATCCCTCGGGCCTGCGCCGCCCGGACGATGTCGATCTGCTCCGATGCCGGCTCCACCAACGGCGAGACGGCGACGAGATCCGGCTGTTGCGCCTCGAGAAAGCGCAGCACTTCGTCGGAGACCGGAATCGCGCGCTCGACGCGGGCCAGTGTTCGCATGGTCCAAGCCACGATCCGCGGCGAGACCGACGAGATCCGATCGAGCGGTGCCAGCACCCACGGCAGCGCCTGGTACTTCACGCGTTGACGAAGGCGCGCAGCGCCCGCCAGCTCGGGATGGAGATAGCGCACGAAATCCTGCGTGCCGCGAACCGCGCGGGCGAGCGGCTCCCACGCGTCGCGCCGCGGCGGGATGAGGCCGGCCACCGACACGCGCGGATGTTCTCCGACGCCGTCGAGACGCGCGGGCTTGCCCTCGCGAATCGCGTTCACGGCGATGACGACGTCGTGACCGCGCGAGGCCAGCTCGAGCACCGTTGCGTCGTAGAAGCGGAGGTACTCCGGCGACGACATCGCAAACAGAATCTTCATGACCGCAAGGTCGCGACCGGCCCGAGCGCCATCCGGAGGATGCCGACGTCGCGCACGTCGAGCGGCACCAGCGCGCCCGCGTTCATGGAGCGGAACACCCGCTCGGCGAGCTCGAGGTGATGTGCGAAGAACTCTTCCCGTCTCGAATAGAAGGCCAGCGACGGCACTCCGCACAGCGGCGCGAGGTACGAGTAGCCGCCGTAGGTGCCGACGAACGCCTTCGCTCCGGCGATCACCGCCGTCTGAACGTCGAGATTGCGCGCCGGCGTCATCAGATCGTCGATGGTGTGGACCGATGCCGGTGGAGCGAGGCCGAAATCCTCGTGATCGTCGATGCGAAATCCGGTGTTGAGCAGCACGACGTTGGTCGATTCGGCCAGCCCGGCCACCGCTGCCTGGACGAACGCACGATTGGCAGGCGTGTCGGGGAAGCACGAACTGAAGTAGAAGCGCACGGCGACGTACTCACTCGGGAGACGCCCGGCGAGCGCCGCGAGCGCCGAAGCGCCGAGTCTCTGGTAGCTTGTGTAGGTTTCGATCCGGCGCACGGTGGCCTTCTGCTTCCAGAACGGCGTGAACAAGCGATACATGAGGCCGGGATGCAGCAGCACCGGTCGTCCGAGCCCGGCCCGTTCGATCGCGAGGCGCACGATTTCGCGATCGAACGGGCCCATGGTTCGCTGTTTCTTCCGCTCGGCCGTCTGCGCGCGAAACCGGCCGACGTCGACGCACGACAGGACGTCCAGGTAGCGGCCGTGGAGATGCGCGTACCACGGCTCGGCTCCCCCGCGCGACACGACGACGATCCGATCGCGAGAGATGCCGGTCTCGCGCAGCACCCAGGTCACGAACGGAATCCAGTAGAGGAGCTCGAAGCCGACTTCACCAGTCCACGGGCCGACCAGCACCGGCGCGGTGCTCTTTCTCAGCCGCTCGAGGCGCCGGGCCAGGCGCCGTTCGTCGATGCGGAGTTCCTCGTCCCACGAAGCGAACTTCAGCGCTTGCGACAGCGCCTTGTATTGGCGCGTCGACGCGTCGCGAAGCCCCTCGACGCGGCGGTCGAGGCCGCGCAGATGGCGATCGCGGGCGAGCGTCTCGACCCGCGCCGACACCGCCTCGAGTGCTCGGGTCAGCCGATCGATCTGTTGCTGCTGCGACGCGGCGCTGTGCAAGATCGTGCGCTCGATCTCGTCGAGGCGCGCGCGCTCCTCAGAGTACTGCGGGTGCACGATGCGGTGTGCGGCACCGACGGCGCGACGGAACAGGCCCTGGATCACGTGCGGCTCGGCTCGATCATCACGACGTCTGGTGTCCTGGCGCATGCCCCTTCTTGGCCGCGCGGTGCTCGCGCAATTCGGCCTGGCGAACCGTTTCGCGCACCGCTTTTTCGGCGATGCGCCCCTTCTTCCGCTCACGCCGGCGGGCGGCTTTGATCTCGTGTGCCGCGCGCATGCGACGCACGGTATCGAGCTCGCGCTCGGAGTAGACCCATTCCTCCTTGCCCACATCATTCCGCCACGCCGTCGCCGAGGTCAGAATCCGGCGAGCGAGTCCGAGCAGGAACGGCGTGCGAGAAGCGGCGACCGGATGCTGGTGCAGCCGTTCGACGCGCTCCACGAACAACGGCGTCGCTGCCACATCGAGGCCGTGCGGACGCACGAACGCGCGAACGAACGGGCGTACGTCGGTCAGTGGCTCCGCCAGCGCGGCATCGAGCTGCCGGAAGTGTTCGTCGTAGCCGTCGGCCGAGGTGAGCAGCCCGCCGCCCGCCTCGAACAGATACCGGAAATGCACCGTGCCGAGCTGATTCTCGTGCCACTCCGGTAGCAGGAGGGTGTGCACCGGCCGGCCGATGATCGCGGCTTCGATGAACGCGCTCGTATTGAGGCCGACCACGACTGCGCTGTGATACAGCGAGTCGAAGTAGTCGGTGCGTGACGTCTCGTCGATCGGCGCGCTGCCATGGATGGCGACGTCGCGAACCCGCCGCAGACCGATCCCGTCCCACTCGCGCCGGCGCGAGGGATGCGGACGCACCAGAATCGGCACATCGCGGAGGTGCGGGTGCGAGCTGGCACGGATGCGGCCGATCCAATCGACCACGAACGGCGCTTCCGGTTGACTGCCAATGAAAGGAGCCGAGCAGACGTAGAGGATGAAGGGGCGATCGGGCGGCAACCCGATGTGCCGGCGAAAGGCCTCGGCATCGCGAGACGGCTTCCGATCGAACCACTTGTCGAAGCACTGCGCGCCGGTCACGGCGATCCGCGATTCGGGCACGCGATGCAGCGACATCGCCTCGCGCTTCTGCGTGTCGTTCCACACGAACACGAGATCGGGCAGATCGCGGATCAACGCCTTGCTCGAGAGGTGATCCCAGCTCCACACGCACAACGCCGCGGGCACGCCCCGTGACCGCGCGGCGCGGAGATAGTCGACCTGCGATGATCCCAGTCCGATGAGCGGCGTGATGAGCACGACGTCGGGACGATGATCAGCGAGGAATGCGTGAACCGCCGGCGATTCCGGAATCGCGCGCTCCAGCCACTGGAGCACCGCCGACACCGGCCGGCGGGTCCACGGCGCGTAACGCCGAACCCCCTCGCCAAGGGCGACGAACGCGCCCGGCGTGCGCTCCCGCGAGCGATCGCGCAGCTTCGGCGTGCCCTCGAACATCCGGTCCTGGTAGCGAAGATGTTCGATGCCGCGCCGCAGCCGGCTGGCCACCCAGGCCCACTCGTCTGCCTCGCGCGGCGGCGCCTCGCCGTAGGTGAGCGTCGGGCACTCGGCGGCGAGCCGCTCGACGACCAGCGTCCCTTCCGTGTTCTCACGCTCCGCGGCTAGATGCACATGGTGCCCGCGCGCCGTCAGCCCGCGCACCACGGAGTCGAAGTTGCGGAAGTCGGTGTAGCGGCGCGCGAGAAAGAGAATTCTCATCGTCGCCGACTCAGCACGTGCTCCGCGTAGTCGAGATCGGCCATCGTGTCGATGTCGATCGAGTCTTCCGGTTCCATGAGCAGCGCGCGGCAGTCGTCGCCGTAGAGCGATCCGCGCTCGAGCACGTCGGCGCGCACGGCAAGGACGGCAGGGCCGTTGCGCGCGAAGACGCGCGGCTTGTCCTGTCGGCGCACGATCACGGGACCGTGAATGAATGGCGTGAGCCGGTCACCGTCGAGCGTCATCACCGAAACCGGATTGAACTGGTGCGGCACTTCGACGACCGATACGACGGAGTCGGCGCCGCTCGCTGCGAGCAGCTCGACAGCCGCATCGATATGGTCGGCTCGCCGCAACGGCGACGTCGGCTGCAGCACGACGACGGCGTCGACCGGCGCGCCGGCGGCGAGGGCGCGAACCGCGTGCTGCAGCACACCGAGCATCGGTGCCTCGTCGGATGCGAGCTCGCGCGGACGAAGGAACGGCACCTCGAGGCCGAGCGCCGCGCCGGTCTCGGCGATTGTCTGATCGTCGGTGCTGAGCACGACGCGGGACAGGCGGCGGCTGGCGCGCGCCGCGTCGGCGGTATAGGCGAGGAGTGGACGGCCGCTCAGCCTCATGAGGTTCTTCCCTGGCAGCCCTTTCGATCCGCCGCGCGCCGGAATGACCCCGATCACGTGCATCAGGCCGGCTGCGTGAAGACCAGGCGCTTCTGGGTACTGAGCGGGGCATGTGCCAGCCGATCGGCAATCCGGGCGCCTGCCTGCCCGTCTCCGTAGAGCGGATCGGATGGATAGCGGCCGTGCGCGAGCTGCCGGCGGATGCTGTCGACGATCTCCGCCGTGTCGTACCCGACATCGATCACGTTGGCACCGCGATCTCGCCCGGCCTGCCGCGTGCCGATGTTCACCGCGGGCACGCCCAGGAACGCGCCCTCGCGGATCGGCGCGCTCGAGTTCCCCACCGCACACGCGCACAAGAGCATCAGGCGCACGTAGGTCTCGATCGGGAAGTTCTTGTGGAAGCGGATGTAGTCGGGCCGGTAGCGCTCGCGGAATGCCCGCATGCCGGTCGCGATGTCGTCGGACCCGGCATCAGCGTTGGGCCAGAGCATGATCGTCGGCATCCGCAGCTCGTGCAGCGCCATCAGCGTCCTGGCAATCTGTTCCTTTCCCTTCCCGTACTCGCTGGTGACCGGATGCTGGCTGACGAGCAGAAACGGCCTGCTGACGTCGACGTGCGCGCCCACGCCTTCGCGCTCGAGCCACTCGGCGTGAGGAATGCCGTTGCCGCTCCGCGCGATCTCGCTCACCAGATCGATGCGAGGACAGCCGACCGCGTGCACGGTGTCGGGCGGCTCTCCCATCCTGATGATCCGCTCGGCAGCGGCGCTGTTGGCGGGGAAGTGCAGATGCGCGAGCTTGGTGACCGCGTGGCGAATGCTCTCGTCGATGGTGCCGCTGATCTCTCCACCCATCGTGTGCGCGAGCGGGATGTTCATGTAGGCGGCTGCAATCGCCGAGGCCATCGTCTCGAAGCGATCGCCGACGCTGACAACGACGTGCGGTTTCAACTGGTCGAACATGGTCGGCAGCTCGAGGAGCCCGAGCCCCGTGGACTTGGCCATCGTCGCCGGTGTCTCGCCCTCGACGATCATCGCCACCCGCGCGTCGGGGGTGAAGCCGTCGGCCTCGATGAGATCGACGACCGAGCCGAAGCGGTCGAGCAATGCCGAGGCGCCGACCACGAGCTGCAGCGTGAGCGCCGGATGCTGCTTGACGGCGCGCATCACCGATTTGATGCTGCTGTAGTTGGCGCGCGACCCGACGAAGACGCAGACCTTACGCACGAAGCATCACCATTGGCGGCATCACCACCTGGCCATCGATTTCTGCCATCGCTTGCCCGCCACCTTCGCCCAGTCGCGGGCGCGTTTCCGCAGCCGCGAGACCAGCGGCGGCTTGCGCAGCCAGTCGACGATCGGAACGGGCGCTGCCGCGGCGAGCACGATCGGCCGCAGCAGGTACGACCACAGCGGCGCGGGCTGCGGCGGCGGCGACGGCGACGATCCCAGCGCTTCGATGCCGCCGGCCAGAATCGGCGTCGCGGCGCGGTCGATGCCGTGAGGACGAACGAACGACGCGACGAAGCGCGCGCTCGCCTGACGCGCCGCATCCGAACGCGTCAACGCGTCACCCAATTGCGCGAGGTGCTCCGGCAGCGTCGAGGCCATCCGCACGCAGCCGCCGTTTTCGAGCTCGAGATGGTGAAAGTGGATCGTGCCGCTCTGCGTACCCGCGAATTCCGGGGCGAGCAGCGAGCACACCGGCGTGCCGACGATCGCCGCTTCGATCATCGCACTGGTGTTGATCCCGACGACCGCCGCCGCGTGCGCCAGCGAGTCGAAGAAGTCGGTTCGGTTCTCGGGGTCGGCGGCGTTATAGCCGCGCCGCGGGTACACGGCGACGCCAAAAAGGTCGGCAAGCGGATCCGATTCCCACGCACTCGCGTTGTAGGGGTGCGGCCGGACCAGCACCGCGACCTCGCGCAACGCCGGCTCCGCCGAGGCGCGGACGGCCCGGATCCATTGGCGCACGAACGCGACTTCGGCGCGGGACTCGGAGATGAACGACGACGAACCGGTGAACAGCAGGAATGGGCGGGCATCCGGCAGTCCGGCGCGGCGGCAGAACTCTTCGCGGGTGCGCGTCACCGTCCGATCGAACCAGCGATCGAAGAGCTGCGCGCCGGTCACCACGATCTTCGACTCCGGTATGTAGTGGTACTCGGCGGCCTCGCGCTTCTGCGCCTCGTTCCACACGACAACGCGATCGGGCTCGATGCGCAGCAGCCCCTTGTTGGTGAGGTTGTCCCAACTGGCGATGCACACCGCGCTGCGGATGCCGCACCGGTGCGCCCCCTTGATCCAATCCACCTGCTCGGACGCAGCGGCGACGAGCGGCGACACCATGAGCACGTCCGGCGAGTGCGCGCGCAGGAAGTCGAGCACCCCGGCGGGCACCGGAATCGCCTGTTCCATCGCGGCCAGCCCCCGCTGCACGACCCGAACGGCGGTCGCGCTCAGGCGAGGAATCGCGTCGATCCACGAGTACGCTCGCGGCAGTACCTTGCGCTTCATCCGCGCTCGCAGCGCGTGCGCATCGGCGAAGCGAGGATGCAGAAACCTCACGAAATCCATCGTCGCGCGAACGCCGCGCGCGACTCCGGCCCAGATTCCCTGCTCGTATGGCACCACGCCGAGCACACGCACGAGATCGGCATAGGCCTGGAGTCCCTCGAGCCCGATCGGTTTCCGGCTGCGGCTGCTGTTGACCGCGATCGACACCGCGTGCCCGCGTGCGGCCAACTCTTCGATCGCCGAATCGTAGAACCGCAAGTACTCGGGAGAGTCCATCAGGAACAGGATCTTCATGCCGCCTGTCCGCGATCGCCCGACCGCACACGCCGAAGCCAGCTCACGGCGTGGCGCTTCAGACGCGTCCGCCAATCGGCGCGGTGGCGCGCGCGAATCCGCGCAGCCTTGCTCTGCCGCTTGAGGCGCTTGAGGCGCGCCTTCTCTTCCACCGCAGACGCCCGCGCCGCCGCCCGAGCGCCGTATGCCGCTTCGCGGTCGGCCTGCTTCCGAGCCCGGCCCAGTGCCTCTTCGCGCTTGTTCCGCTCGAGCGCCCGGCGGCGGGCCAGCCGTTCACGTCGGTGTGCCTCATGGCGGCGCCGGTGCTCGGTCTCCTTCCGGCTCCAGTCATCGCGAATGAGCTCGGCACCGTAGATCGCCCGCAGCACTCGCAGCACGGGATGCATCGCCCAGCGAAGCACCGTGAAACGAATCGGGGACCGCGCCGGCGCCGGGGCCGGGCTTCGCAGCAGATCCTCGACGGCGTCGCAAAAGATCGGCGTGGCAGGCCGATCGAGTCCCTGCGGTCTGATGAACTCGCGCACGAACTGCTCACCCGGGCGTTCTGGCGGCTGCTGCAGGACGGAGGCAAGCTGCGTGTGATGCGCCTCGAACGAACGGCTCGCACGCAGCACGCCGCCGCCGACCGAGAACAGGTAATGGAAGTGCAGGACCCCTTCCTGGTTCTCCTGGAACTCGGGAAGCAGCACCGTGAACACGGGCTTGCCGACGATGGCGGCCTCGAGGAACGCGCTCGTATTGAGACCGACGACGCCCGCGCTGTAGAACAGCGACTCGAAATAGTCGTCCTTCGACCCGGCGTCGACCGGATTCGAGCCGTACACCGTGACGTGAGGAAACGGTGACAAATCGATGGTCTTCCACTCGGACATCCGCGCCGGGTGCGGCCGGATCAGCACCGCGGCATCGCGCAGCCGCGAATCGCTGCTCGCGCGCAGCCGTTGGACCCACGTGCGCACGAACTCCGCCTCGATCGGGCTGCCCCAGAACAACGCCGAGCAGACGTAGAGGAAGAACGGACGATCGTCCCGAAGGCCGACGCGCGCGCAGAATGCCGCGCGCGAGCGCCCCGGCGTGCGGCCGAACCACTGGTCGTAGCAGTGCGCGCCGGTGACGACCACGCGATCCTGCGGAACGCCGTGAAGGCGAACGGCCTCGTCCCTCTGCGTCTGGTTCCAGACCAGGACGCGATGCGGCATGTCACGAATGAGCGCCTTGCTCGAGAGATGGTCCCAACTGCCGACGGCGAACGCGGTCCGGATCCCCTGTGCCAGCGCGGCACGCAACACTTCGAACTGTGAGGAGCCGAGGTAGATCAGCGGCGTGACGAGCACCAGATCGGGACGGCGCTCGCGAAGCTCCTGCTCGATCTCTCGAACGGGAGGCAGCGCGCACTCGAGCGCGCGAAGCCTCGCCAGCAGTCGCCGGCGCTTCTCCGGATCGCGATAGCCGCCCGATTCGCCAATCCGCACCAGCCGCCGAGGCAGCCGCTCGCCGGCGCGCGACTTCAGCTTCGGCGTCCGGTCGTAGTCGGGATGGAAGTAGCGGAGATAGTCGGCCCACAAGCGCAGCGTCTTCGCAACTTCGGCCCAGAAGGCGGCCGATGGCGGCGACAGCCGGCTCCACGTGATCGTCGGATGATCGGCGACCAGGGTGTCGAGCGCCCCGCTCCATCCCAGCGCCTCCGCGCGGCCAAGCGCCAGGTGAAGCTCGTGCCCTCGCGCCGCCAGTTCGCGCAGCACGGGCTCGTACATCCGGAACGAGCCGAGGTGCCACATCGAGACGAAGACCTTCATCGCTCAGCCCACGCCGAAGCGACGCTTCACGAGCGCGACGAGCGCCGCGCGGCGCCTGAACCGGCCACGCCGACGTTTGGCCGCCTCCCTGGCCGCTTTGAGCTCGCGCTTGCGCACCCGATCGGCATCGAGACGCTCGCTCCGCTCCCGCAGCTCGGCCTCGCGCGCGAGCGCGGCGCGGCGCGCCTTCTCCAGTCGCTGTGTGTCGCGCTCGCTGCTCAAACGGCGGTGCGTCTCCTCGCGATCGCGCCGATGTCGATCGCGGCGCCCGGCCTGCTGCAGCTCCGCGACGGTGCGATCGGAGGGGCGGTCGATCCGAGCGACGGCCGACGCCACGGCACCCGCGATCGGGCCGAGCGCCACGCGCATTACCGGCGCCCACCGCGGCTCCCTCGCCGGTGCCGCCACCGGCGATCGCCCGAACGCCTCGATCGCCTCGACGAAGCTGTCGGTCGCGGACCGCCGGATTCCGTGCGGCCGAATGAACGCCTCGACGAAGCGGTTGTGCCGATGCGGGTTGGGCGCCTCCGCCAGCGAGGCGGCCAGTTGCGTGCGATGCTCGTCGAAGTCTCGCGCGGCGCGCACCAGTCCGCCGCCGACCGAGAACAGGTAGGAGAAGTGATACAGGCTCGACTGGCGATCGATGAACTCCGGCAGCACGATCGTATGCACGGGCTTGCCGAGGATCGATGCTTCGAGAAACACGCTGGTCAGCAGCCCGACCACCGCCCCGCTGTGGTACAGCGAATCGAAATAGTCCTCCTTCGAGCGCTCGTCGAGCGGATGCGATCCGTACAGCGTCACATCCGGCAGTTCCGACAGATCGATCGACTTCCACTCGGTGAGCCGCTGCGGATGCGGCCGGATCAGGATCGACGCCGACCGCAGCACCGGATCGGTGCTGGCGCGGATTTCCGTCACCCAGCGGCGCACGAACTCCGCTTCGCAGGGCGCTTCCGGCGTCAGCGTCGAACACGCATACAGCAGCAAGGGCCGATCGGGCGGGAGTCCGACGGCCGCGCAGAACGACTGCCGATCCCGCGCCGGCCGCCGATCGAACCACTGGTCGTAGCACTGTGCGCCGGTCACCGTGACGCGATCGGCCGGAATGCCGTGCAGGTCCACCGCTTCCTGCTGCTGGGTCCGGTTCCAGACGAACACGCGATCGGGAAGCTCCGCCAGCCGCGCCTTGCTCGACAGGTGATCCCAGCTTGCGACGCACACGCCCGTTCGCACACCCATCGCCCGGCCGCTGCGAACGATCTCGATCTGCGAGGAACCGAGCCTGATCACGGGCGTGGCGAGCAGCACATCGGGCTGACGCTCACGAATCAGTCGATCGAGCGCCGGCTCACGCGGCAGCGCGCGCTCGACTGCGCGAAGCGCGCCCGAGAGGAGGCGGCGTCCCGGCGCAGCGCGCACGAGCGGCCAGTCCGTGATCCGCCGCAAGACCGCGGGCATGCGCTCGCCGACCAGCCGCCGCTGCCTCGGCACCTGCGCATACATCGGCGTGCTGTAGCGAAGGTAGTCGAGCCAGATGCGAACCATCGACGCCAGCGCGGTCCACCGCCCGACGTGCACCTCCTCCCAGATCCACCGAATCTGCGGCACGTCCGCGAGGATCCGTTCCGGCGCGCTCGCGGTGCCCGGTACGTCGCGCCTGCGCGCCACGATCTCGATCTCGTGCCCGGCGCGTGCGAGCTGACGAAGCGCGGAGTCGTACATCCGCAGCGAGCCGAGGTGGCGCATCGAGAAGAGCACGCGCATCGCGTCAGGCCGCCTCGTCCGGCTCGTCGCTGCGCGAGGCGAGCATCGAGCCGATCGCCCTCTTCGCGCGATGCAGCGTCCAGCGCGCGGGCCGGATCATCAAGAGCCGTATCCCAGCCCACGCGAACGACAGCACGCGGCGGGGCATCCGCCGGACGACCCGCGCCCCGTAGACCGCCCGCGAGATCACGCCGCGCATCATCAGGCGGGCCGGCCTGATCCAATGCAGAATGACGGCGCGCCGTTTGGCCGGCTCCAGCATCCACAACGTGAAGATCATCGCCACCGGCGCAAGCACGACCCGCACCGCCCGAGCCGACAGCGACGGCGCGGCCGGCGTCACCGGCGGCCCGGCGACGTACCGCTCGATCTCGTCGACCAGACGGGGCGTCGCGACGACGTCGAGCCCGTGAGGGCGCACGAACGCCTGCACGAAGCCCCGCAGCTTCCGCGCCGACGACTCGCGATCGGCACGCACCGCCGTCAATTGCGCGACGTGCGTCGCGAGATCGCCGGACACGTACAGCAGCCCGCCCTCGACGTTCTTGAGATGCTGGAAGTGCAGCGTGCCGTCTTGCGTCGACTGGAACTCGGGCACCTGGACCGCGAAGACGGGCCGGCCGATGATCCCCGACTCGATCATTCCGCTCGTATTCACCCCGACGACGGCCTCGGCGAAGTACATCGAGTCGAAGTAGTCGTGGCGCGCGCCGGCGCCGATCGGGTTCACACCGACCTTCGGCCACAGGGCGACGTTGTCGAACTCGGCACCGAGATCGACGCCGCGCCACTGCTCCGAATTCTGCGGATGCGGACGCACGAGCAGACCGGCCGAGCGCAGCCATGGATCGGACGCACCGCGGATCGCCGCCATCCACGAGCGCACGAATCCGACCTCGTGCGGTGCGATGAAGATCGAGGAGCAGAGATAGAGGATCACCGGACGCGACGGATCGAGCCCGGCACGGGCGCAGAACGCCGCACGACCCAGCGACGGCGTCATCGCGAACCAGTGGTCGTAGGCCTGTGATCCGGTCACGACCACGCGTTCGGGCGGCACGCCGTGCAGCTCCACCGCTTCCTGCTTCTGGGCCTCGTTCCAGACCAGCACCCGGTCCGGCGCCTCGTGAATGAGCCCCTTGGTCGTGAGATGGTCCCAGCTTCCGATGCCGACGATGCTCTTGAGCCCGAGTTGGCGCGCGCAGCGCACGTGATCGACCTGGTGCGATCGGAAGTACAGCAGCGGTGTGAGCAGCAGCAGGTCCGGCTTGACGCTCGAGAACAGCTCGGCGATCTCGGGCGGCGGCGGCAGCGCGCGGTCGACTGCACGAAACAGCTGCTGGAGCAGCGCGAGCCCCGCCCGTGTACCAAATGGCGGAATGCGTGGCAGCACGCGAGCGAAGGCCGGCGCCAGCGATGCAGCGCGCTCGCGAAGCTTGGGCGCGTCGTCCCAGCGCGAGTCGAGATAGCGCCAATAGTCGAGCGAGGCGCGAAGGCCGGTGCCGAGGCCGTACCAGAGCCGGTGCCGCGTCGACGGCAGCAGCCCCCAGGTCACGAGCGTCGGGTGCTCGGCCGCGAGCGCATCGGCCATGATCTGCCCATCGACGGTGTCGCCGCGCTCGGCCAGCAGATGCACGTGGTGCCCGCGCTCGGCCAGCAGCCGCACCGTCGACTGGAAGTTGCGCAGGAATCCGAAGCTGCTGGTCGAGAACAGGATTCTCATCGAGCGGTTCCGGGCGCGAGCCTGCGATCGGGGCAAGGTAGAATCGTTTCGACTAACGCGTGCGAATCCTCTT